>Ga0208112_100044_pt1 | contig 264912 bp, 234 predicted proteins | sample HotLakConsoUCCLE_FD_184736 | JGI IMG/M metagenome (GOLD analysis project Ga0208112, IMG submission 184736) | Hypersaline microbial mat communities from Hot Lake, Washington, USA - Hot Lake Consortium UCC-LE (SPAdes) (version 2) ... | reverse complement strand
GGGAGAGAGGGAGAGAGGGAGAGAGGGAGAGAGGGAGAGAGGGAGAGAGGGAGAGAGGGAGAGAGGGAGAGAGCAGTTTCTGAAGACTGTCTCCTGAATCGATACAATGTGTCAACTGAATACCATATTGTCTTTTTATTGGAGTCAGTTTATCTTTAAATCATTTGGATGTTTCCAATCCACCGACCCTGAAAGGAGGTGTCTTATGATTACGATTCGTCCTGCCAACGAGCGCGGTGCCGCCAACTTTGGTTGGCTTGATAGTCGCCACAGTTTTTCTTTTGGCAACTACTATGACCCCGCCCACATGGGGTTTGCTACGTTGCGAGTCATCAACGAAGACAAAGTAACCCCCAGCCAAGGCTTTGGCACTCATGGCCACCGAGATATGGAAATTATTTCCTACGTGCTAGAAGGTGCCCTGGAGCATAAAGACAGCATCGGCAATGGTGCCATCATTCGTCCTGGGGATATACAGCGCATGTCTGCAGGTACGGGCATTCGCCATAGCGAGTACAACCCCTCCGATACCGACCCGGTACATTTCCTGCAAATCTGGATCGTCCCCGATACCAACGGTTTGGAGCCGGGATACGAACAAATCCATGTCGAGACTGAACAACGGCAGGGGAAACTATGCCTGGTGGGTTCCCGCGATGGGCGTCAAGGTTCTGTCACGATTCATCAAGATGTGGACCTTTACGCCGCCAACCTCAAGGATGGCGATACGGTTACCCATACCCTGCAACCGGGCCGAGTGGCCTGGGTCCAGGTCGCTCGGGGTGCCGTTGATCTCAGTGGCCACGCCCTCAGCGCAGGCGATGGGGCATCAGTCCAGACGCTGGCAACGCTGACCCTGACCGGCAATGCTGAGGATGCTGAGGTGCTGGTGTTTGACATGGCCGCTTGAGAAGACGGTGAGGAGTGGGGAGTGAGAAGGCAAATCCCCATAAAATATCGTTAAGTTAGTTTTACACCCTGCTTATCAAGGAGAATTCTATGGCATCCCCTAAACTGCTCGCATTTGCTGGCAGTCTACGCAAGTCATCCTATAACCTGATGCTAGTTAAGGTCGCCGCCGCGGGTGCCCAAGCCGCTGGAGCCGAGGTTAAGGTGATCAGCCTTAAAGATTACCCAATGCCGGTCTATGATCAGGATTGGTTTGATGAGCATGGTTTTCCAGAGTCAGTATTGCAGTTCAAGGCTCTCCTCAAAGCGCATGATGGCTTTTTGATTGCCTCTCCGGAATACAATGGCTCAATTTCTGGGGCATTAAAGAATGCTGTTGACTGGGCACCTCGTCCTGAACCGGGAGAATCTCCCCTGGCCCTGAGCTGCTTTAGAGGAAAAACGGCGGCAATTATGGCAACCTCTCCCGGTGGGCTGGGAGGACTCAGGGGCCTGAGCCACCTGCGGGAAATTTTGACAGGAATTGGCGTACTGGTTATTCCCGAGCAGAAAGCTGTACCGGCTTCTATGAATGTTTTTAGTGACGCAGGCGCATTAACCGATGAAGGGCAAAAAGAGGCCATTGTTGCCATTGGCGCAAGACTGGCTATCGTTACCGGCAAACTTATGGCCTGACCCCGTCAACCTGTGCTGATTCTCTAAATCAGGACTACCCCTATTGCGACCCTGCTGCGATGAATGGTCCTGACGCAGAGAAGCGGTATCAAACCTTAACCAAGTCCAGAAGTAGAGTCTTGCCTATGGAAAAACTACAGTTTTCGAGCTGAACCTGGTTGATTTCCTCAACCCGCAAAAGGCGCACAGTTTTGTGCGCCTTTTATGATTTCGTGCCAAAGACGACTTCAAAAAAAACCTGTTCCCTATCAAGAGGGATGTTTAGGAATGGGGATTCAAGAACGTGGGATAGCCGTCTTGGCTGTCCAAGAGCAGGCAGGATGCCTGCCCTACAAAAATTGGATGTGATAAAATCCTCATTCCTTAACCGGGCCGGAAGACCACTAAATTAACCACCTATATCAAGTCCAGAAGTGGAGTTTCTCCTGAGGAAAACTCTACTTCTGGACTTGGACAAGGTTTAGAAGAACGCCGGCTGATGGCGAATCAGGCTGAGGAACTCTTCACGGGTCTTTGAATCTTCCTGGAAGCAGCCCAGCATGGCGCTGGTTACCGTCCACGAGCCGGGCTTTTGGACACCGCGCATGACCATGCACATGTGGCTGGCTTCGACCACCACGGCCACCCCCTTGGGTTCAAGAATTTCTTGAATAGCCTCTGCAATCTGGCGATTCAGCCGTTCCTGCACCTGCAGACGACGGGAGTACATTTCCACAATGCGAGCCAGTTTACTCAGCCCTACCACTTTCTGGTTGGGAATATAAGCTACGTGGGCCCGCCCCATGAAAGGCAACATGTGGTGCTCACACAGGCTGAACAGGTTAATGTCACGCACCAGCACCATTTCGTTGTGGCCTTCGTCGAAAATTGCCCCATTCACCAGTTCTTCCAAAGATTGCTGGTAGCCACTGGTGAGAAAGCGCATGGCTTCGGCAACTCGCTTCGGGGTCTTCAGCAGCCCTTCTCGCTCTGGGTCTTCGCCAACCGCTTCTAACATGGTGCGCACCGCAGCTTTCATGTCTTCATGGCTGGTTTCAGGAACCCTGTACTGATCTGCAGGGGAACCAGAATGAGAAGACCGATCAGGCCTGACATTACCTGTTGTGGCCGACGATGGCGCACCCAAACCGTTGGCAAGGGCCTTACCGTTGCTGATATTTTCTGAAGATGCAATAGTCATAGTTAATCTGAAAACTCCAATTGTCGAACAAAACTCAGGCCTTTATCGCAGCACGCTGGTTTCCGGATCAGACTCCTTGGCTGGAAGTTGCCACAGAAAACCCGCTAGCCCACAAGTGACCAAAACTTGGCTAAAGAAAACTCTCTATCCCTTAAAATGCCCCTGCACTTGGCATTAACGTTAGTTCCTCAATCACCGCCTGCTGAGGCAGCAAAACGGTATCGAGAATGGCTTGAGCCACCACATCCGGGGTCAGCATTTTTGACCGATCAAAATCGGCATTGACGGTATCGGTATCCCAAATGGGGGTATTTACCGCACCGGGGAAAATTGTGACGACTCGAATACCGTTAGCCCTTTCTTCCGCAGATAAAACTTTTGATAAAGCCACCAGGCCCGCTTTGCTAACTGTGTAAGCGCCCCAATCGGGAAAAGCAGATTTAGCTGCAATAGAGGCCACATTAACAATCGTGCCACATTTTGTTGCACGCATAGATGGTAAGACCGCTTTAGTACATTCAAAAATGCTGGTGATATTCAAATCCATAACTTGCCGCCAATCCTGTAAGGGCATGGTCGCCAGGGGGCCGGTGTAACCCATGCCAGCATTATTAACTAAGACCTGAAACGGACCAAAATCATCAACAATGGAGGCAAATTTGGGTTGAATATCTTCTAGATGGGAAAGATCAACGGCATAGCCCTTTGCTTGCACTGAGTTTGCCTTAAGCGCTGCCAAGGTATCGGTCAAGTGGTCTAAAGAACGGCTCACTAAGGCCAGATCAAACCCAGCATCTGCAAGCGCCAGGGCCGTTGCTTTACCGATACCACGGCTGGCTCCGGTAACTAGAGCACGACGGGGTAAGTCGGGAGAAGTTTGATTTATCAATTCACAACACCAACTACTAACAAAAAATTAGAATCTACCCAGTTCCTAGATGAACGAAAACCTTACATGATTTGGTTGATCTGGGGGATAAACACCTCTAACAAGCCTAGCTAACTATAGCCTTAATGTCTCTGGGAAATTCTGTACTCATACAGTCATAGAAACCGTGCTGATCAAAACTTGCAACAAAACCCATATCTGCCCCAAACCTGACGGCAATACTTTTGGCCTGACGAGCTCTAATCCACACCCTGAGAACAAGGTTCGCTGGACCGTGTAGATCCCGTAGCCGCAAAAGTGCTGTAAGTCAGTCAAGGCTGAATGTAAGGGATAGCTGTATGTTAACAAACGTAACATTTTATGAGGGAGTTTCAGGCTAATCTGGCTTTTTGTTTGGTGCTCTAAGCCTATCTCCTGGCTCGGCATGTCCCATTAACTCAACGTTAAAGCTTCCTGAGAGAACCTCCGGCTTAGGCGCTTTAGGCTGCTGTTTCAGTAAACACACCGATTTGACGAAACTTTTGATAACGCAACTGGCGCAGTTCTTGAGGGGAGAGACGAGATAACTCATCCAGGTTGCGTTTCAGGGCCTGCTTTAGGGTTTCCGAAGCTTCTAGGGGGGCAGAATGGGCACCGCCGACGGGTTCTGGCAAGAGGTCATCGAGGATACCGAGTTTTTTCAAGTCCCAGGAGGTAATTTTTAGGGCCTCGGCGGCTTCAGCCGACCGGGAAGCATCTTTCCACAAAATAGCTGCACAGGCTTCTGGGCTGGCAACGGTGTAAACAGAATGCTCAAACATCATCAGCCGGTCGCCGACGCCGATACCCAGGGCCCCGCCAGAACCTCCTTCCCCAATGACCGTGCAGATGATGGGCACCTCCAGGGCAAACATTTCTCGCAGGTTGTAGGCAATGGCTTCCCCCTGCCCCATGGCTTCGGCTTCGTAGCCTGGAAATGCCCCCGGTGTATCAATGAATGTAATGATAGGCATAGAAAATCGATTGGCATGGCGCATGAGGCGCATCGCCTTACGGTAGCCACCGGGGGAGGCCATGCCAAAGTTACGGACCACGTTGTCTTTGGTATCGCGCCCTTTTTGATGGCCCACAATTACCACGGGGCGACCCTCCAGACGGGCAATGCCACCCACCAGGGCCAGATCGTCTTTACCCGAGCAGCGGTCACCGTGGAGCTCAATCCATTCATCGGTAATGGTTTGAACGTAGTCAAGGGTACTGGGGCGACGGGGATGGCGGGCCACCTGCAGTCGCTGGGCCGGAGTCAGGTTCGAAAAGATTTCTTGCCGCAAATGGTCAGCCCGACTTTCGAGCTGGCGAATTTGGTCAGAGACGTCAACTTCGTTTTCTTCCGCGAGTTCCCGAATTTGGGTGATTCGAGCCTCTAGCTCGGCCAGGGGTTTTTCAAAAGAAAGCAAAACAGGTTTACGCTCGGTCGGCGGCATAGCCAGAAACCTAAAGTGAATGAACCACACCCCTAACCATGGCAGATTGAAGGGTTGGCCTAATTGAACTCAGACCACCCTAGGGGCAAATCCTAGTATACCAAGGGAATGACCTCCTTGGCTAAAGCTTATGGGGACGGTTTCGGGCAATACATGGTTTAGAATCAGGGGTGATATTAACAATTGTTATTGAGCTTTATTGCGCTTTAAGTTATGACAGGTTCCTTAACATCGAGGGTAGGCAACCCCTGGCGGCTCAAGCCACTACTGGCCGACATTGTGCTTCTGGGTTTGGTCTTTGGCCCGCTCGCAGCTCCTTTTTTAAGAGCTGCTGGGGTATTTCCGCTAACGTTGATTGCCGACATTATTTACACCATGGGTGAGGCCGTCTGCCCCCAGCCCGACATGGGGTTAACCCTGATAGGGAGCCACCAAATGTCGGTATGTATGCGCTGTTATGGCACCGTGCTCGGTCTGGTCGCCATGCGCTGGCTTTTTAGTCGCGACCGGGGGCGCAGTGGTTACTGGCTCGAAAGATACGGCCTCTGGGGATTTGCCCTCACCTTTATAATTTGTATGGCCTATCCTCTAGAATTGGCCCTACAAAAAACCATCTGGTGGGACCTGAACCACACCGTCATGGCCGCCTTTGGCTTTGTTGCGGGGGTGGGGCTAGGGGCCTACATTATGCCTGTGTTTCATGGGGATGACCGGCTATCTCCCTGACGGGACCATGGGGGCAGGCGACCGGACCCTGCCGGTCGTTTTTTCTTGGGACCTGGAGATCAGAATCTTCCATCAGAAAAGCTCATCAAACAGGGTATCCCAATGGGGGCTCGCCCTTTGCTCCCGGTAGCCAAGAGCCTTAACATGCCCTGAAGCTGCTGGATGATTATGTCACTGGCATATCATTTCACTGGAATATCATTTCACTGGAATATTATTTCACTGGAATATTCTAAGTTCTGACTTAAATTTTGCTACCTGCCCGCATAAAATAAAATTTTTCTGTTTTAAGTTCTTCATTGAGATCCCCGTTCGTGAAAGTTTTTCTGTACCACACTCCCGAAGAAGTTCCCGATCAGGGAACCCCTGACTGCGCCATAGCCATTGATGTATTACGAGCCACTTCGACCATGGCGGCGGCTTTAGATGCTGGAGTAGAGGCCATTCAGGTTTTCAGCGATGTTAACGAGCTGCTGGAGGTGAGTGCCGCCTGGCCTGAAGATAAGCGCCTGCGGGCCGGAGAGCGGGGCGGGGCCATGGTAGATGGCTGCGACCTGGGCAACTCGCCCCTCGATCATGTTGCAGAGCGTTCCCTGGGCAAACGCTTATTTATGACTACCACTAATGGAACCCGCTGCTTAAAGCGAATTGAGCATGCCCCCACGGTAATTACCGCCGCCCTGACGACCCGCCAGGCCGTGGTTAATTTTTTACTGCAAAAAAATCCCGATATGCTGTGGCTGGTGGGGTCAGGGTGGGAAGGAACCTACTCCCTCGAAGATACCGTCTGTGCCGGAGCCATTTTCCACGGGCTCATTGTTGCCACCGGACAAACGTTTAAGGAGTTGGCCGGTAACGACGCCGCAATCGCATCCGTGAGTCTTTACCTGCAGTGGCAGGACCAGCTCCTGGATTTGATGCACTACGCCAGCCACGGCCAGCGTTTGCTCAAGCTGGAGAACGAGGCCGACCTGAAATACTGCGCCCAACTCGATGTTTTAGATGTGGTGCCAGTGCAGCGAGAGCTGGGGGTGCTGGCTCGTTGACCGACGTTAATCCAGCCACCTGTTGTGATCTCACTGTGATCTCACTAAGTTGTGTCTTTACAGCGCCTGATTGTCACTACCGAACAATTTTCGGACAACACCATCCATCTGACCCCAGACCAGCAGCATTATCTCCATCGGGTATTGCGTCTGCGGGCGGGTCAAGCCTTCATTGCTCTGGATGGTGAGGGCGGTCAGTGGACTGCCATCCTTACCGATAGGGAAGATACCGCTGCCATTGAGACTACCCATCCCTTGGCATCGCTAGAGCGACCCCAGCCTCAGATCACGCTGGCCATTGCCATACCAAAAGGGGGCGGGTTCGATGACCTGGTGCGGCAGACCACCGAATTGGGGGTGGCGACCCTGCAACCGGTAATAACCGAACGCACGCTCCACCGTCCCAACCCTAAAAAGCTAGAGCGCTGGCAACGCATCGCGGCTGAAGCTACCGAGCAATCAGAACGGCTCTGGCTCCCTGCCATCAAGCCCCCCCTGCCCTGGGCAGATTTCGTTGGCCAAAGTTCTGGCAGTCAGCGCTTTTTATGTGTTGCTCGACAGTCAGCTCCACACCTGCTCAGCCAGCTACAGAGTGCCAGCCCGGAGGAGAAAACCTCTACCCTCACCATTGCCACCGGTCCTGAAGGGGGATGGACCCCGACAGAAATTGATCAGGCCCTGGGGGCAGGATTTTTGCCGGTCTCGTTAGGTCCCTATGTATTAAGAGCTGTAACGGCCCCCCTGGCGGCTTTAACCATTGCCCGGGCGGTAACCCAGGATTGGGGGCGGCAAGCACTTAAGAGTCATTCTCAATAAGAAAAAACTATTGCAAGTTAGCCGAAAAGTTCGGTAGTATTCTCATTAAGTTAGCTTTATTGCTATTACCTGGGAGGTACCCGATCGTGGCTGCTTATACTCCAGCTGCTTTAAAGGCCGAGTTAAACGAGCGTGGCTGGAGAATGACGCCACAGCGGGAAGTCATTCTGAAAACTTTCCAGAACCTGCCAGAGGGCACTCACCTGAGTGCAGAAGACCTCTGCGACCAGCTCGACAAATCCGGTGACCCCATTAGCTTGTCGACGATTTATCGTAATTTAAAGCTCATGGCCCGCATGGGAATTTTGCGGGAACTGGAACTGGCCGAAGGGCAGAAACGCTATGAAATTAACCAACCAGCCCCCCACCATCACCACCACTTAATTTGCGTGCGGTGTAACAAGACCATTGAGTTTAAAAACGACTCGGTCTTGAAAGTGGGGGCCAAGACCGCTGACAAGTCAGGTTATCATCTGCTGGACTGTCAGCTGCTGATTCACGGTATTTGCCCCACCTGCCAGCGTTCGATTGTCCCACTTTAGGAAATGACCTCGTGGGTATACCGATGTTGTTTGACATTATCCGACTTTGACACCTTATTTTTGGGGTTCAAGATTCGTTTTGAGTCGAGGGAAAAATTAAGCTCTGAGAACGTCGTTTCCGGCTTGAGTAGCTCGGTTGCCGATGGACGATTGACATAGCTGCGGGCCGTGGCCTGCAGGCGCTCAGTGTAATCTTCGCACAAATGTACCACATTGGTGGTTCCTGCCGCTAACCCCGTTTTAGGATGATCCAGGGCCTGGGCCAGGGTGGTGGCGTACAGGGCAGAATAGGATGTAGCCACGCCCGTGAGCAGGGTTTCTAAATAGGCGGAGGGAACGGGTTCAATAATCTGTAGCTCGGTTGTTTCTCCGTCTTGCCGGAGATAGCAGGTGGCCAGACCCAGCACGACATAGCTGTCGGGGGACAGGGTGGTCTGGGCAGACGAGATGTTGGAATAAGCCATAAAAAAACCCAAAAAAACAGAAAAAACAGGCCCAAAGCAAACCTGGGCCGGGGCGATGGTGAAATGCAAACCTCGCTCCTGGGATGCATTTTAACGACCGCAGGAAGCAGATTTGTCTGGCTCTTTGCGAACTGTCACAACCCTGGTGGGGTTGCTGGCGGATAAGGGGCTAAAGTAGCTGGCGAAGATAGGGCTCAAAAAAGTACATATTCAACTTCCGTAAAAACCCGGACATTTTTGCCCTGAGCAAGATTTCCCATGTAAATGGAGCAAATTACCTACGTTTTTTTGCGGTTTAGTTTGCTGGGCCACAGTGGGAATATATCGTTGCAAGCTCTAAGAAACTACCTGTCCAGAGTTGAAAGCAGAGGGTTGCATCAGGGAAATCACAGTCTTCACGTTAGACCTGGTACAGGCAGTTTAGAAACTGGCACTTCTTTGCTGTAATTCACCGTACTCGCCTTGAAAGTCAAGCCAACAGCCCTAGTTTCCAGGAAACAATCATGGACATCTACCGACGACCCAACCGAACGAAAACCCTGATCAACCCCCGTCGCCAGGGGACATTGCAATCGACCTCGGCGGAGGTTGCTGGTAACCCAGACAGGGGCAATTCTGCCGTGATACCTGCCACGGTTTCTGATCACCGGCTAAGTGCTGCCGCTGTCAGGGCAGTGCGACAGCGCCAGTACGGACGCGCCCTGAAGCTGCTGAATCAGCTGATTCAGCAGCATCCTGATCAGGCTAACTACTACAGCAACCGGGGACTGTTGCATCTCTGGCAGGGGAACTACACGGCTGCCCTGAATGATTGCGACTACGCCATTCAGCTAGAACCTAACCTTGATAAGGCCTACAACAACCGGGCTAATTGCTACGTGGCCATGGGCCTCACGGTTAAAGCCTTGCTTGACTATGAACGGGCGGTTGACTTAAACCCGTTCAACTGTCGCGCCCGCATCAATTTTGCGCTTACTCTCCGCAACCTGGGGGACTTTGAGGCCGCCATCAATTGTCTGGATGAAGCTTTGCTGTTTTATCAGCTCACGGCTTTAATCTATGCCGAGCGGGGGCGCACTTATCATTTGCGCGGTGATTGGAACTGCGCAATGGCGGACTATCTTCGAGCCAGGGCTGCCATTGACGAAGATTCAGCCAGGCCACAGGAAAAACAGCTGCTGGAACGGGTACAGCGGTGGATAGAAGAGTTAATGCCCAATTCGCTTGAGCCGTTCCAGCGCCCCTGAACTGGGGCAATGGCCATTTTGGTCTGGGCCTGGGTCTAAGCGCATGCCATCTAAACCGGCCATGGTTTCGATTGGGGTAGGCGTTACTCGATGGCAATGGTCTGAGGGCCACCACCGTTGTTTTGACTGCCGTTAGGGCCAAAGCCGGGATCACTGGTGGAGGTTACCCCCTGCTGCCGCAACCAACTCTTTACGGGATCATCGGATAGGTTCAGTCGCATCAGCCCAGAGGCCAACCCTCCCAGGAAGGCCACCGGGTGACCGGTTAACTCACGCAGAACGGGGGATAGTTCGTCCAGGAACATAGGATAGGTGGGGTAATTTCACTGCAATATCCTAGCGTGGTTTTTGGGGCGCTACGGCCTCTTTGGGGAGAAAAACCAGATGGGTAGGGGCTGCCCTCCCCCTGCCGGAGCGGTCCCAGAGACCAGCCGCCGGGTGCTGCCTGTCAGAGAATTTTTCTGGAAATTCACAAAACTTTTTTTGCCCAGTTTGTTTCCCCAGGTTTTCCCCAGGTTTTCCCCAGGTTTTCCCCAGGGGGGATCATGGCAGCAGTGGGTTTGAGCTTCTGTTGTGGAAAATTGTGCTAGCAGTTATACCCAAAAAAGATCTCATTATAGGGGCTGATAGACTGTGATCGAGACGGTTGAAACCCTTATTTCTTCGTAACTATAGCCGTAGGACTAGCGTATAAAATGGACTTTTTCAAGATTGACAGTCTTGGGCATTCGTAGGGAGAATAGGGCACCAAAACAAATTTTTACACCCAGTCCAGCTCGCAACCTGTAACTTTCCCTTAGGCAAAACTCCACTCCTGGACTGGGAAAGGGTTTATATCTGTTTAAGGGCGGTTATTCCTGTTTTTTGGAGTAGCTGACTTTCTCTGCTCGCTATTTGTATCCCCTGGAAACTGCAGTTATGACAACAGCAAAAGCCCCTCGGATCAGCCTCTATGCCGAACTGCCCGAAGAACTTCATGACGCCCTGACGGTCTATCTGGATAGCCATCCCAACTGGACCCAGAACCGGGTATTTTGTGCCGCCCTGGCTCTGTTTTTGATGCAGAATGGCCACTGCGATCGCAGCATCAATCGCATTTACCTAGACTCTGTCTTCGACTTTGTTGCTTAGGAATGGGGATGCAATAGCGTGGGATAGCCGTCTCGGCTGTCCAAGAGCAGGCAGGATGCCTGCCCTACAAAAATTGGATGTTATAAAATCCTCATTCCTCAGGTTCCCTGGCGCTCTGGTAGGTCGAGCCCCACGCCGGGGATGGCAAATTTTGTCGCCATGGTCTCGTAAGATGAAGCAGCAGGGTCATTCCTACTGGCCCTACTGCCCTGCTCTGTAAGCTCATCATGTCTGCTGACCTGCGTCGCCACGCCCCTGCCACCCAGCGCAACCGCCAGCCCATTCTTGAGGTGCTATCGCGGGTTTTGCCCCCCGCGGGGACGGTACTTGAAATCTCTAGCGGCACCGGAGAACATGCCGTTTTTCTGGCATCTCGCCTGGCCCCCCGGCAGTGGTTGCCTACCGATGTGGACCCCGCAGCCCTGGCCAGTATCGCGGCCTGGCAACAGGTGGAACCAGCCGCCAACCTGCACGCCCCCATTCAGCTAGATGCCTGTGCGCCTGCCTGGCCGGTCGAAACTGGCAAACCTCTGCCGACTCTCGATTTGCAGCAACATCCCATTACGGCCATCGTCAACATCAACATGGTGCATATTTCCCCCTGGAGTGCCTGCCAGGGCCTGATGGCCGGAGCCGGACGCCTCTTGCCCGCCGGGGGATTGCTCTACCTTTATGGGCCATATAAACGCAACGGGGAGCATACCGCCCCCAGCAATGAAGCCTTTGACGTGAGCTTGAAAACCCAGAATCCCCAATGGGGGGTTCGAGATCTGGAAGCGGTTGTAGCAAAAGCTCAGGGGCAGGGCCTCAGCCTGGTAGAAACCGTTGAGATGCCCGCCAATAATCTATCGGTCATTTTTCAAAAAACATGAAATCAGGCAGACATCCTGCCTGCCTGAGGTTGCTCGGGCTGTCCAGCCAATTAAGCATCATCGTCTTGGAGGGCCGGAATGCTTCGTTCGGCCACATCGGGGTAAAGTTCGGCCCAGTCTTCGAGGGCATCGGCGGTTTCATTGACGATGCGCTTCGTTCTTTCTAGAGGCTTACCTGCCGTTTCGCGGGCTTCTTGATTCCATTGCCGGGTTGTTTTGGGACGATTGGAATCATCATCCTGCAGAATGTTTTCAGTCTTTTCTTGAATTGTCTGAGCCCGCTGAGCAGCTTTAGCCTGCTGGGGGGCAATGGTGAGCAACAGGGCAAAAGCTGCCAATGCTAGAGCTGCAGCTCTTTGAATACTGGCCCGTTTGAGGAAATTAATGGTGCGGTTTTTGAGGGAAATTAGCCTGTTCATCATATTTGAAAAAAATCACTAGAACAGCTTCATCTTAGGGAGAATATGGGCCAGGCTAATCCCTCAACAGAATGACAGTTAGGCGTTAAGACCACCTAATTAGACGGATATTGAACATTTCCTTTGCACGAAAACTGTAGCCAAAATCCCTGTAATCAGCCTTGTTCAAGTCCAGAAGTGAGGTTTGCCCAGGGGAAAGCTAAAGTTCTTGAGCTGAACTTGGGGTCAAAGTTGAGGGTTCAGTTTGGAGGCCAGCTCAATTTCGACATTATGGCCTCTGCGGCCTTACTGATTTCATCATCTAACACCTTTGCGGCCTCCTGGTTGAGTTTTTGCAAAGGCCACCATAAGATAAACCGCAATACCGCCCCGACACAACCGACGAAACCATTGCCCTAGGGATTGAATCCAAGGAAATCGATGCATCGCGTCAGTTCAGCTTGCTTCACCCACAGAATAAGTACAGGATGAAATTTTGACTATCGGACGGGTGTAGAACGCTGCTGGATGCCTCAAAGCCCCAGTACCCTCAACAGGGAATTATCTTGCACCCATACCGACACTGAGCCGCCGTTGCAGCCAAACTCAGCCCAACCGTGCTCATTGGTCTGAACTGGGGTTTTGATGTGGCCGGTGATGTCAATGAATGTGGTGTGGGGTTTGCCGACTTCCATCCATTTGGTGCCGCCGGGGCCATCGCTCATGAGCACCGCCAGGGCATGGGGATGTTGCGCACTGCCCAGGCGAGTCCAGCCGATGATGTTGAAGTCGTCGAGGTAGTTGTACTGGGGGCCGTAGGCGAAGTGCTGCCTGGCAAAGAGCAGGCGGTCAATCATCCAGCGGTGGCAATCCATATGGATTTTGTGCTCGTTGCCGTCTGGCCCCCGGTCTACATAGTCAGCCCCATAGTAGTCGGCATAAAACACACAGGGATAGCCCTCTGCCCGCAGCAAAATAAAGGCATAGGCCAGGGGCTTAAACCAGGATTCTACAACGCATTCCAGGGACTGGAGGGGTTGGGTGTCGTGGTTTTCAACCAGGGTGACCGCCAGCAGCGGCATTTCTTTCATCAGGGTGCCATCCAACAGGGTGCGCATGTCATAGTGGCCCCCAGCCCGGCTGGCTTTGTGGAAGTTGAGGTGCAGGGGAGCGTCAAACAGGTTCATGCGACCCCCGGTATTGCCCGCATACCAGATCAGGGTACCGAGATTGTAGGTCCAGTATTCCCCCACGCAGAACAGGTCTTTGCCACTGTAGGCTTCTAGATGATCGAGCCAGCCGTTAAAGAAGTCGCCGTCGATATGCTTGATGGCATCTACCCGAAAGCCATCTACCCCAACGGTATCGAGAATCCATTCGCCCCAGCGGTTTAATTCAGCCTGCACCTCCGGATCATCAATATCTAAGTCGCAGCCCATGAGGTAGTCGTAGTTGCCCCGTTCGAGATCGACCTTGTCTTCAAAACTCTTGTCGCGGATCAGCCAGACGGCCTGAAAGTCGGGGTCAAGGCTGTTGTAGTCCACCGCGTCAAAATGTTTCCAGTGCCATTTCATAGGGGAGTACTGGCCATTTCTACCGGGGAAGTCGAACTTAGTCCAGGATTGGATTTCTCGCCGTTCTCCCATGGGTTGAAAGCGATTGTTGGGGTCGATGGGGGTAGCCTCAAATCTTTCCTGGTGATCGGCCCCCATTTTGTGATTAAACACGACATCGGCATAGATGCTCATGCCAAGGTCCCGGCAGGCGTTAACTGCGGCTATATACTCGTCTTTAGTACCGTACTTGGTACGAATACTTCCCTTTTGATCAAATTCCCCCAGGTCAAATAGGTCATAGATGCCATAGCCGACATCGTTAGCCCCATGGAGCCCTTTGTAGGCGGGCGGCAGCCAGAGGGCCGAAAAGCCAGCCTGAGCCAGGGCCTGGGCTTCATCTTTGAGTCTTTTCCAGTGGTGGCCATCGGCGGGTACATACCAGTGGAACCACTGCATCATGGTACCGTTGAACTCGGCCTCGACCTTTTTGGCCATGAGCTCTGGTCCGTTATTGGCCAGCCACTCCTGCATATACTGCTGGGAGGTTTGACGCACCTCAGGAGAAAGCTTGCCCCCCAGGGAGTTGAACCGTTGTTTGAGCTGCTGAAACGCATTGGACATAGATACACCGCCTGTGAGAAGAAAGTTCAATCTTGTCCAAGTGCAGCATTGGACAACCTGAATTCAAGGTTCAGCCTTCCAGATTTTAAGCTGATTCAAGACCGCTTCGGCAGTGCTAGTCCAGCCCACAATTCCCCCCTGGGCGCGAACCATATCCAGGGTGGCCTGCTTAAATTCGGGGAAGTAGCTTTCGGTGGCATCTTCTACCAGCAGACATTCGTAGCCCCGGTCGTTGGCCTCTCGCATGGTAGTTTGCACACAGACCTCGGTGGTCACTCCGGTGATGATCAGATGGCTGATGTTGTGGGTTTTTAGCAGAAACTCCAGGTTGGTGTTGTAGAAGGCCCCCTTGCCGGGTTTCTCAATCACCGGTTCTCCCGGCTCGGGCATCAGTTCGGGAATAATGCTGTTGCCCGGTTCTCCCAACACCAAAATTCTCCCCATGGGGCCTTCGTCGCCAATTTTGAGGGGGCCATTACCTCGGGCCCGCTTTGAAGGAGGGCAGTCTTTCAGGTCGGGATGGTGGCCTTCCACGGTTTGAAAAATGGGTAACCCCAACTCACGAAACCCTGCCTGCAGAGCTTTTACGGCGGGAACGATGGCCTGCAACCGCGAGACATCATTCCCCAGGGCTGCGCCGAACCCTCCTGGCTCTAAAAAATCGCGCTGCATATCAATGATCACCAGGGCAATGCCGCTGGTTTCAGGCAGGGGAAAGTCGTAGGGGCGGGCCGGAATGTGAGGCATGGGTCAACCGTCTCAAGCCGTAGATACTGACACCCAGATTAGGATAGCGGCAAACTGCATGAGGTTCGTTAAGGACAATTTGATCCCCCTGCTCCCAGGGGTCGCTCTGACTTACAGGAGCAGTAAACCTCCCAGGGGATAAAAATCCCCTTAACGGTGGATCAATTCCGCTTACTGTCTCGTTTAGGTTCTAAGGGAGGATACAGAGGACAGGCTTTTGGAACTTGGAATTAACGGTAAGGTGGCCCTGGTGGCGGGCGGAGATTCTGGCATTGGTCAGGCTACGGCCAAGCTGCTGGCCAGCGAAGGGGTAAAAGTGGCCATCGTCGGCAAAACCCAGAGCAAACTGGAGGCGGCTGCCGATGAACTCGACAAAATGGGCGAGGTTATCCCCATTCAGGCCGACTTTACCCGGCTGGATGCGGTGGATATCGTCAAAAAAGCGGTGCTGGATCGGTTTGGTCAGGTTGACATTCTGGTCAATACCGTTGGCATTACCGGCCCTACCAAAGAATTTTTAGACCTCACCGACCGCGACTGGTACGACACCCTGGAAGTGGACTTTATGACGGCGGTGCGGCTATGTCGGGCCTTTATTCCCCTGATGCAGGACAGCGGCTGGGGGCGGGTTGTGCTGGTGGCCTCGGAAGATGCGCTGCAGCCCTACACCGACGAAATTCCCTACTGTGCAGCCAAAGCAGCGGTGCTGAACCTGGCCAAAAATCTGTCGAAAGCCTTCGCAAAAGACGGTGTACTGGTAAATTCTGTATCGCCGGCCTTTATCGCCAGCCCCATGACCGACGCCATGATGCATAAACGGGCTGAAAAAATGGAAGTCGAATTCGACCAGGCCATCAGCAGCTTTTTAGAAAACGAGCGCCCCCATCTGGAGCTGCAGCGTCGGGGCAAAGTGCAGGAGGTGGCGGCAGTGATCACATTCCTGTGCTCTCAGCAGTCTAGCTTTGTGGTGGGCTCTAACTACCGGGTCGATGGAGGTTCTGTCGCGAGCATGGCCGTGTAGCAAAGCATGACGATTCACGCTGACATTCTCATTATTGGCACCGGGGCCGGGGGCGGCACCTTAGCCTACGCCCTGGCCAATACAGGTAAACGCATTCTGCTGCTGGACCGGGGGCAATATTTGCCTCGGGAGAAAGCCAACTGGAACCCAGAATCGGTGTATGTAGAGGGCAAGTACCGCACCGATCAGCGGTGGCAGAAGACCAATGGCGAAACCTTTCAACCCAACCTCTATCAACGGGTGGGGGGCAATACCAAAGTCTACGGAGCGGCCCTACTGCGGATGCGACCCCAGGACTTTGGCCCAGTGGAGCATTTTGGGGGTACCTCCCCGGCCTGGCCTTTGCTCTACGATGATTTTGCCCCTTACTACGACACCGCAGAAAAGCTCTACTGGGTCCACGGCCAGCAGGGGTCTGATCCCCTTGATCCTCCCCGGCGGGGCGAATTTCCGTTTCCGCCCCTGCCCCATGAGCCCATGATTCACAGCGTCAAAGACCGACTGTGGCGGCAGGGGTTGCGGCCCTTTTCCCTACCCATGGGCATCAACCGCTGGTCAGACCAGCCCATCAAAAGTCCCTGCATTCGCTGCGATACCTGCGATGGGTTCCCCTGCATGGTAGATGCCAAGGCCGATGCCCAGGTGTGTTGCGTAGATCCGGCGTTGCGCCACGAAAATGTGTCGCTGATTACCGGAGCGGAGGTTAACCGGTTAGTGACCAATGGAGATGGGACTCAAGTTCAGCGGGTGGAAGCCAGGGTGAACGGTCATCCCCAGAGCTTTTCGGCAGATACCGTGGTGGTGGCCTGTGGAGCGGTTAATTCTGCCGCCCTCCTGTTGCGATCGCAATCCTCAATCCATCCCCAGGGTCTGGCCAACCGCTCTGGCCAGGTGGGGCGCAACCTCACCAAACACAATGCCACCAAGCTGTTCGCCATCGACCACCAGGCCAACAATACCGTCTTCCAAAAGACCCTGGCCATCAACGACTTCTACTACGGCACAGAGGATGAACCCTATCCCCTGGGCCATGCCCATCTCATGGGCAAACACAAAGCAGCCATGATGCGGCCCGACTTGCCCTGGCTGCTGCGACCGCTGCTGCAGTGGCTATCGACCTTTTCGGTGGATTGGTGGCTGCAGAGCGAAGATTTGCCCCATCCCCAAAACCGAGTTCAGGTGGACCGCGAGGGACGCATTCAGGTGGATTACCAACCCAATAATCTGGAAGCCCATCGGCGGCTGCGGGACCGTATTAGTACCGTCCTCAAACAGGCCGGATTTCGATTTACCCTGGCCTCCCCGGTGCCGCTCCAGGTCTTGAACCACCAGGCAAGCACCTGCCGATTTGGCGAAAATCCCGAAGAAAGCGTGCTGAATCTCCACTGTCGCACCCACGATGTGCACAATCTGTATGTTGTTGATTCCAGCTTTTTTCCCTCTAACCCGGCGGTGAACCCCACCCTGACCATTGTCGCCAACGCTTTGCGGGTGGCAAACCACCTGCAGCAAAGTTTTAGATGACTTCAGAACCGGACAGACCAGACCAGTGCTGCAACCTCAAAGGACTGTTCAAAACCCGTCAGCAGCTGAGACGGTTTGATTGATGAAAAAACCTAAAAACCTATCGATTGCCAGACCTCTTACGGCCTTAAAACGCCTATAACGAAAGTGAAGCTACCAAAGGCACCTATGGATATCGACAAACAAGCACGGGAAGCCGCAACCACAGAACGGCAGCAGGCCAAACTACGGGAGTCTGCGATGGATGCTCGGGCTAAGGCAGAAACCCAGCAAAAAATGCAAACTGACGACTCAATTTCAGAATCGGCCCGGGCAGAAGCCACCTCCCAACGGCAGGCCGAAGAAGCCCTTGAAGCTAATATGCAACGCCGGGCAGAAGCCGGTCACTGAAGACCAACCTCCCTTTAAATGTTGCAACTGAGCAGACCGTATCTATGGCTTTTAAACATATCCTTCTGGCGCTGGACCGTACCGACAAAGCGGAACAGGTCCTATCGGCAGGCATTTCTATAGCCGCCAAATACAACGCTTGTTTGACCCTGATTCACTGTGTCAACGATGCCAACATTATGGCAGCAGCCAGTTCCGCTGCCTCGGCAGGCATTGGGGTACCCTTCACCGGTATGGCTACGGCCACCTTTGCCACCCCCCTTGAGACCGATCCCCGACAGGACATGGCGTTTCAAGACAATCTTGACCGCGAGGTCAGCGTCGCCAAAGACTGGCTGCGGCGGTATGTTCAAAAAGCCTACGACGCTGGCTGCGAAGAAGCTCTGCCTGTGGTTCGCATGGGCGATCCGAGCACCAACATTTGCGAACTGGCTGATGAGCTGGAGGCAGATTTGATTATTGTTGGCCGCAAAGACCGATCCGGGCTGGAAGAGTTGGTACTGGGAAGCGTTAGCAGTGAGGTTGTTCACCACGCCCCCTGCGCGGTGCTGGTGACTCAGACCTAGGATTCCGCACAGAAAGTATTGCAACCCAGGTTGGGCAGCCCAGAGCGGGAGAAGGACACTGCTGGTGCTTTCACAATACCACTCTGGCGAGATGTCATGCTTCTGTCTGCAGCAAGACAGAAGCATGACATCAATGTGAACCCTGGGAAGGAAGACAAACGGCGGTTCAGGCCAGAAAATCGGTCCATAGTTGCAAAGGGAAGCCTTTAGCCAAAAACCTAAAGGAGAAAGTTTATGGAATCGGGTAGCCCTATTGAACAGAAGCCAGGCTGGGCAGTTGGGCTTGGCATATTGATGATTGTGCTGGGCATTGTTGCGATTGCGGCCCCGGTGCTGACTAGCCTGGCCGTTAACTTAGTACTGGGCTGGCTGTTTATATTCGGCGGCATTTTTCAGGGCATTTATACCTTTCGCCACCACCAGCGGGGCGGTTCTCTGGTGTTGAGCCTGGTGCTGGCCCTGATTGCGCTAATTGTCGGTATTTTGCTGGTGGCTAACCCCCTGGCCGGAGTGCTCTCTCTCACCCTGCTGGTGGGAATCTATTTCTTTGTAGACGGCATTTTTCGTGTGTTTTTGGCCTTTCAGCTCAAGCCCCAACCGCGATGGGGCTGGGTGCTGATCAACGGCATTCTAGCCATTGTTTTGGGCATTTTGATCTGGTCTCAGTGGCCGTTTAATGCCTCCTGGCTGCTGGGTTTACTGGTGGGCATCGGCTTACTGATGAACGGTTTTGCCACGGTAATCTACGGGGCCACGGCCAGCAATTCAGGGCAGGGCTATTAGGCCCGATCCGGCCCGGTCGGCTCGGGCTGCCGGGTTACGTTACGTCTCCGATGACCAACCGGGCATTCGACGCCAGAAGTGGGGGCGGGGGTTCAGCTATTTCAGTATGTGGATGATGCAGGCCAGCGCCACCCCGTCGATTCTGCCGATGTCAACGACTACCTGCAGGCCATTACCGGCCAGGACTTTACCTCTAAAGACTTTCGCACCTGGGCAGGCACGGCCTGTACGGCCCAAATTTTATGCGAATTAGGGGAGGCAGAATCCCCAGCCCAAACCCAGGAAAACATTCGCGAAGCCATTCGAGGAGCGGCTAACCATCTGGGCAACCGGTTTGCCACCTGCCGGAACTTCTACGTGCATCCTGCCATTCCCCAGGCTTACGCAGCCGGTTGGCTGGTGCCAGCCTACACCAGCGCCCTCCAACGCTGGGATGACAAGCACCAGGAACTCACCGCCGATGAATATGCCCTGATTTCTGTGCTGACCCAGGGTAAGCATTAATTCACGTCCACGACGCTTTTGCCTCATGGACGTGATCCTAAATCCAAAGTCAGTAACCCTGAATCAAAAGTTAGTAACCCCTGGAATCTGGGTTCAGCTGTAGGCAGATGAACCCAGGTGCCCATTTATCGCTGAGGATAACTGCGGTCAGTGGTGCGCCGGTTGTCTTCAATGATGACTTCGGGATGCCGATCGTTATCAATGTCACGGGCATGGGTCACCTGTTTACCTCGGTTGCCCTGGGCCGGCACTTCTTGATTAACCCTTTCGCCATGGGTGCCCTGGGTGGTGGGGACATCACTGCGGGTACTAATGGGGGTGGCGTCAACAGGGCGATGGTTAATCTCGGCAGCGGCATTGCCGTGGTGGTGTTCGGTTGCAGTCGTAGCTTCGAAAATTTCGAAGTCATCGACATGGTGCTCACCCATGATGGATTCCGTACGGCGAAGAGTATCGTCATCCCCACTGACCATCAGCAGATAATCGCCTGCCTTAATGCGGTCTTCGTAGACCTTAGCTTTCTCTTCAGGAATACCCAGTCCCACCAGGGCACCGACAATGCCACCGGTAAGGGCACCGGCACCGGCACCGGCCAGGGTAGACCCCAGGGCACCAATTTCGGCACCGGCAGCCAGAATAGGGCCAACACCGGGAATAGCCAGTACGCCAACACCAATTAAGAATCCGGTCACGCCGCCCAGCACCGTACCGGTGGTGGCACCAATGCCAGCCCCTTCGCTAGCCTCGTTACCGTGGGATTCGTTCACCTCACGACCACCGGAAACGTCATCTACATTGCGGGCCAGCAGGGACACATTATTCATGTCAAAGTTGTTATCTTTGAATGCCCGGATTACATTTTCAACATGCTCATGGTTTTTGAAGATGCCCACAGCACGCTTTTGATGTCGAACGTTAGGAGCTACTACAACGTCTGATCTTTTCATATTTAAATTCCTCTTGTTTCTACAAAGTACAAAAATGGGGCCGTTAATGCCGGAGCTGATGTTGTATGGGCCTGGGTTTGTTGTCGGGTCGCAGATATCGGGAAAGCCAGCTTTTGTAGGTGGTCGCCCGTTCGTTATCGCTCACCCAAAGCTCTAAATCAATCCCCTTATAGCGGTTACCAATCATGCCTGAAAGACAGTTCAACGTCTGCAGAGCCGTGGTCGCCCAATCAAAGGTAAGCGCCAGGGTTTCGGTTTCTTTCTGGCGCGTTAGGGCCAGGGTAATCTTGCCCTTGCGAAAACCATTCTTGGGAAACTGGCTCACCGCTTCCAGAAAGTTAATGGCGTCGGTGAGTTCTGTTAAATGACCTCGAACCAGGGTGCCTTCAGCATATTTCAAACCTGCAGATAGCTCTGATTCCTCTTGCTGAGTTACCTGGGTATTAGATAGCCCGACTTCAGCCAATGTTTCGCCGGTATCCGCATCTTCTAAAACCAGTTTTTCGCTCCGAACAGGGACCTCAAGGGTATAGATGTCCGTTGTCTTGCGCACGCTAATTTCGCCAACTTTACGCCGATCACGATTGACCGTTACCTGCTCTTGCCACAGGGGCAAAGACTCTACCTCAACTGAAACAGGGGCATGATCAGCCAGGTTTACCACAATTTTCCTTCGCGGCAGGTCAATTTTTTGGATCGAAGCTCCATGCACCGTCATCAGGTTTGGTCCCGTCGGGGTGGGATTGCCCTGCACCAGCAGTGAGAGTTGGTCGTTGTCGCTTCGATTTACTTTAACGACTACGCCAACGTAATCTTTATTCTGGTCATAGACTGCGCTACCGAGGACGTTCTGGTCTTTGTTGGGTTTAGGTTGGTCGAAAAGCATACCAAATAGCCGAAAAATGGTTGAGAGATAGGGGAAGTAAACCCAGCAAGGCAGACGGTTTAAGACCGCCCGGTTGAGTCAGTCAACCGCCTTGCCGTTGGTTGATGCAGTCGCTCCTAGCGCTTCACGTTAGGATTGCCTTTGGTGTCAATGTCGAGTTCTTCTCGGCGCACTTTTTCCTTGGCCTTCACCTGTTCGTGGTCAGTCTCTTTGCGAACCGAAACTTCCTCTCGAACATGGGCTTCTTTGCTGATGTCAACCTGGTCTTCGTAGACATCCATACGAGCGACTTCACCCCCTTCAAACTTAGGATCTTCAGCAGGGGTCGCTTTACCGCTGGCATCGTGTCGTTCGATCACCACTCGTTCCTTTTCAACCGGAACGGTTGCGGTTGCGGTCTCGGTTTCTACTCGCTTGCCTACGGCCACTTCGCCGGTTTTTACGCGGTTACGCTCTGCCACCAGTTCTTCTTCATAAAGCTTCAGAGGCTTTTGGTTATCCTCTTCGCTCAGGCCATACAGGGTGGGCTCATGGTCGTAGGCCCCACCGTTGCTGGCACGATTGCTGGTGTCAGTGTTGTAGGTCTGATGCATAAACTGCCGCTCAGACCGTTGCTGACCCAGGGGCCGATACTGTTCTCGAACTCGGTTTTCGTAATGTTCGTCTACAGCGTCTGTGCTGTTGTAGGCCGGTAAATTTTCGACCTGGTCTTTTGATAAACCATCGACAGTAATTCGGTTGTGGTCGTAATCAAAATGGGCCAGATCAATAGGTAATAAAACGTCTTTACCAAAGATCCACGGCCCGGTGTCTACTACCAGATAACGGAAGCGCCCAGATTGGTCAACCAGAATATCTTTGGCTGAACCAATCTTTTTGTTTCCCTCGGTGCAAATATCGTATTGCTCGATATCGGCAATGGCCCTACCCTGAGAAGAATCACGATAGTTGGGGTAGTAGTCTTTCATTTTATATAGAGACATAAAATTGCTCCTAATTTCTCAGCACAATGTAGTTACATCCTAGGAAAATTAGAGCCTTATCCCCATCGCTCACAGGGGTTAACATGTCTATTCATTTAGACCGTTTTACCCGTAAAATTTTGGTCGCTTTTATGGTCATTTGGAACTATTCCCTATGATTCGGCATTGCTTTTTGGGCTTGAGGCTCCCAGACCGGGGCATTTTTTCATCCTGAACCGCTCCCACTCTCCTCCGCATCCATCTTCCTGGGGAAGCTTCTGGCCCGGTCACCCCATCCGGGCTCGGTTAAAACCTGGTCTGCCACTACCCTGGTCTGCCACTACCCTGAAACGCATGATGACTCGGCTATGGAATGGGCTACAGCCATAGCCGGTATTACCAGAACCAGTATTAAAACGTGGCGGTCTCTCGAATCATGCGGTCTACCACGTAGGGCCACTCTCCCATCTGGGCAAACCACCGACGCTGGCGGCTGGCCCCGTTGCCATGTTGCAGCACGGCTTCTACCGCCTCCGAGACCTGTTGCCAGTCTCCCTCGGCGGCAAGGGCCGGGCGCAGGCCAGTGAGGAAATCTTGCAGGTAGCGCTCGGCAGGAACCGGCCTGGGTTTGCTGACTTCAATCAGCTCCCCCGACAGGCCGTAGCGGGCGGCAGTCCAGTGGGCGGCCTTCAGCATTTCCGATTTAATTGGGGGGCAGGGGGCTCCGGCCCGAGCCGCTTCAGTGCAGGTGCGCACAATTGCCCGTACCAAGCCCGCCAGCATGACCGCTTCGTCCAGGGTTAAGCAGACATCAGTAGTGCGAAATTCCAGGGTGGGAAAGGCGTCTGACAGGCGAATATCCCAGTACAGCTTGGTGATATCGGGCATCACTCCGGCCCGAATCAGCCCTGCCACAAAGGTGCTGTATTCTTCGTAATGCTCAAAATAGGGGGGAGGGCCGGCGGTGGGCAATCGCGACCACAGTTCGGTGCGAAAGCTGTCGTAGCCGGTGTCGCGCCCTTCCCAGAAGGGAGAGTTGGCGGTGAGGGCCAGCAGGGGAGCCAGCCACAGCCGGGCTCGATTGACCACATCCACCGCCAGGTCGGGATGGTCCCGAAATTCCGTATCGTTCAGCCCCACATGGACGTGGCAGCCGAAAATGATCAGGTCCTGAATGGTCTGCTGCAGGGTTGCCGCCAGCTGGTAATAGCGGGGTTTGTCGGTCAGGGGCTGGTCCTGCCAGGGGGAAAAGGGATGGGTGCCCGCAGCGACCACGGCAACCTGCTTTTCCTGGGCGGATTGAATAACCAGCTGGCGCGATCGCACCAGCTCTGCCCGCACCTCCGCCAGGGAGTGGCACACATTGGTCGCAATTTCAATCTGACAGCGGTGCAGCTCCGACTGCACCCGGTCGGGATGCTGCTCTGTATTGGCCACCGATAACACCTTGCTGGCCTGACCGCACAGCTCGCGGCTGTGGGGGTCTACGAGCTGGTATTCTTCCTCAACGCCGAGGGTGTACACATCTGCCATGGTTATCAATCACCTCTAATGGTTCCACAATCGCACTTTGGAGGGATGTCCTGCTTCTGTCTGCAGAAAGAGAGAGGGGATGAGCCTTGCAGGTGACGGGGCCTTGCCGATGAGTTCGGGCTGAGCAATTAACCCAGAGCTTGGGTCAATTGCTCAGGAAAAACCAAGCTTTTTCCCTGTCGGTGGCTTTAATTTATAGGATGTCGTTTTCAATCCACTGAGACCTCCCGTTTATGACCTACCTGGAAACCACGGCCCAAGTCTACGCCGAAGCTGCCGAAACCCCTCAGGAGGGACTCTGTTGCGTCAGCAGCCCACCGCTACAGCTGCCGGGCCTCAACATTCCCGCAATCATGCAGCAGATGAACTACGGCTGCGGCTCTACGGTTCATCCCATGGAGTTGTTCGGCCATCCTAAAGTGCTCTACATCGGCGTTGGCGGTGGTATGGAAGCACTGCAGTTCGCCTACTTCTGCCGACGGCCGGGGGGGGTTGTGGCGGTTGACCCCGTGGCCGAAATGCGAGCGGCGGCAACCCGCAACCTGCAGCTTGCTGCTGAAACAAATGCCTGGTTTGATCCGGCCTTTGTAGACATTTTGCAGGGGGATGCCTTTGCCCTGCCGGTGCCGGATGGTTCGGTAGATGTCGTCGCCCAGAACTGCCTGTTCAACATTTTTGAGCCGGAGGACCTGCAACGGGCACTGGCAGAAGCCTACCGGGTCCTGAAACCGGGCGGACGGCTGATCATGAGCGACCCCATCGCCACTCGCCCGATGCCGGCCCATCTGCAAAACGACGAACGGTTGCGGGCCTTGTGTCTATCCGGTGCCCTCGGCTATGACGACTACGTGCAGTCTCTCGTTAATATCGGCTTTGGCCAGGTGGAAGTCAGAGCCCGGCGTCCTTATCGTCTGCTCGATTGCGCCACCTATAGGCTGGCAACACCGCTGCTGCTAGAAAGTCTGGATACCGTCTCGTTTAAGGTGCCGGTTCCTGCCGATGGAGCCTGCGTATTTACCGGTAAAACGGCCATTTATGCCGGAGCTGAACCGTTTCTGGACGACCAGGCCGGGCACCTGATGCAGCGGGGCATTCCCCTGGCCGTTTGCGACAAGACAGCGGCCAAGCTAGCCCTACAGTTTGCGGAGCAGGTTATGGTGACAGAATCCACCTGGCATTATGCCGGTGGTGGCTGTTGCTAGGGCACATTCAGGCTCAATCCCCCCGCAGCCATCTACCCCACCAGCCAACCTTACGGATTAAGTTCTGAGACGATTATTCGCCGACTCACTAAAGTTCGGGGTCCAATAGTAGTTGAGCCCTGTCCAGGTCTGAACTTAAAGGTTTGCTTGCGAAAAGCTACCGTTCTTACGCTGGACGGGGTACGAGACAATGCTGGGAGACCAGGAATGCTATGGACCCGACTGAATTTCAAATGCTCTACGCTGCCGGTGAGCGCAACTTTGACCATGCTGATTTAGGCTCCATCAACCTGAGCTGCATCAGTCTACAGAAGGCCAGTCTAATTCGGGCTAATCTGCGCCATGCCAATCTCCGCTGGGCAGATCTGCGCGGTGCCGACCTGAGTTGGGCCGACCTGCGGGGCGCTGACCTGAGCTGGGCTAACCTGGAAGGGGCTAAATTAACGAGCGCCCACTTAAAGGGAGCCAAGATGCCCAACGGCAAGGTTCATGAATGATCCATACCTCAGACGGTTGAGCCGTCATCTACTATAGTTCCAGTCAATGCTGAGCTGTAGGAGATGACATCGGAGAGATGCCAGTCTTCAATCTCCGTTATCGAAGCCTGAGATGGTTCGTTTTACTACCCTGCATCCTGCTGCTCTGCGGGTGTTTTCAGTACGACCTGACCCTGCGGTTTGATCACCAGCTGCATGGACAAATTGAGCAGGTCATCACCCTGAACGACCGGGGGGCAGCAGTGGCCAGCGGCACCCTGGCCCCCTGGGTCGAGGCTTTAGAATCCCGTACCCGGCAGTTGGGGGGCACGGTGGCCAGCACTGGCTACCACCAGCGGTCCCTGGTGGTGCCGTTTACCACCAGCCGGGACCTGGTAGAGCAATTTAACCGTCTATTTGCCGATGGCTCGATTGCCGACCGGCCTTCCAAGTTAGATGATCCCGCCCAGGAGGTCACCTCCACCCTCACCATTCCCGACCTGGGCCAGATTCCCTTCCATCTGGCCTTGCACCAGAAGGATTGGATTTTTGCCAGTCGCACCCATTTGACCTATGACCTTGACCTGCAGCAGTTACCTCCGGCATCTGGTCAGGACGGTGCTGCCTCCCCCGCCTGGTCTACCCTGAACTTTCGCCTGCAAACCCCCTGGGGCATCGATCAAATTGCGCCAGGGTCGGCTCTGCCTGACCTCAGCCTGCCCAATGCTGCCCGGTGGCGGCTTGAGCCCGGCAGGGCTTATCACATTGAGGTGTGGTTCTGGGTGCCCAGTCTGGTGGCCCTGGGGGCTGTGGTCATTAGCCTGCTGGTGGTGCTGGGCTACTTTCTGCGCTATCGCCTCCTGGGTCAGACCAAACCTGTGGCTACCCGTGGCGGAGAGTAGGTTCCTTACAAACCTTTAGCCCAAAATTAAGGTCAGCCTGGTTAAATAGACCTATTGATTTGAGACGCGACGCCATGAGACAGATCAATTTTGTTGTCATCTTCGTCATTGCCCTGGCCCTGGTGCTGTTTGGTATCGAAAATACTGAACCCGTCATTATCCATATCGTCAAAGGGGTGGATGTGGAGGCCCCCCTGTGTGTGGAGCTGATCATAGCCATGGGCATTGGTGCGGTGTTTGCCTGGGTATTTAGCGTCTGGGCGCAGGTGCAGGGGTATCTGTCGGTGGGCAAGCAAATGGAGCAGCGAGAACTGCGCATTCAACAGCTGGAAGAAGATGTGGAACGCTACCGGGTTGAGCTGGAAGAGCAAAGCCTGCTGCTCCCCGCCTCCAAGGTTGAGGGCGGCGATAGCGATGCCAACGAAGTCTATGCCCAGTAAACTAGAGACCTGACCTACCCGGTTAACATGCATGGCTTCATCCCTGGCTCAAACCGCGATCGCATTCCTCATCGACCTGGCCGAGCGCGGTGAAATTGACCCCTGGGATGTCAAAGTCATCGACGTCATCGATCGGTTTCTGCAAAGCCTGAAAGCCCAGGCCGACACCTTAGCCGGTCAGGGGCGCACCCCCTACGAAGCCAACCTCTCCGAGTCGGGGCAGGCGTTCTTGTATGCCTCCATGCTGGTGCTGCTTAAGGCCGACACCATGGTCCGGGCCGAAGCCGAGGCGGCAGCCGAAGAACTGGCAGAAGAAATGCCCTGGGAAGACGACGCCATCGGCGAAGCGCCCCTGCCCCGCAACCTGGAGCGACATCTCCATCGTCGGGCTGTGGCGGTTCCCCCCAAACGCCGCAAAGTCACCCTGGAGGAGTTGATCCAGCAGCTCGAAACCATGGCCACCGTGATGGCCGAGCAGGTGCCCCGGTCAAAGGCCAAACGAGCCCGACCCCAGCCCCGCCGCCAGGCCGTACGCGCCATTGCCCAACTGGCCCACCAGGAGAACCTCTCCGAAATTGCCGCCGCCCTGGAGTCCTTCCTGGACCAGTACTGGGACGAACTTACAGATCCGGTCCTCTGGATGGATTTTGAAATACTGCTGCAGGAATGGCCTAATTTTCAACCCCCGGAACTGAAAGCCGCTCACCATTTCGATACTGAAGAAGCAGCCATCACCCACGAAAAAGTCGGAGTATTCTGGGGCCTCCTGTTCCTGGCCGCCCAGTCAAAAGTCGAGCTGGCCCAGGAGACCTTTTATGGAGATCTCAAAGTCAGAAACCTGAAGCGGGCTCCCCTCAGTTCCGAGGAAGCGAGCTTACCTCCTTTCATCCTGCCAGACTAGGAGTGTTCCAGCCAATTATCGATGATTTACATCCCACCAGAGTTTGTAAGGACTCTTTGAACTCCGCCTGGTGCAGATGGCATCCAAACTGGGCATTGATAGCATAACGGAATGTTATGCTGAAGCATTCCTTTTTGAAATTATGAGTGCTGGGCTCGTCCGGCACTTGCCTCCTTTCTGTAAAGGAATACAGGGGTCTCCGCCTACATTTCTAGACTTAAATCTAAACTAACTGTCGCCTACTGAGGACTATATCGTTATGAAAGCCATGATCCTGGCCGCCGGTAAAGGTACTCGTGTTCGACCCATTACCTACACGATTCCTAAACCCATGATTCCCATCATGCAAAAGCCGGTGATGGAGTTTTTGCTTGAGCTATTGCGTCAGCATGGGTTTGACCAGATCATGGTTAACGTCAGCCACCTGGCCAACGAAATTGAAGGATATTTTCGGGATGGCCAGCGCTTTGGGGTAGAGCTGGCTTATTCCTTTGAAGGGCGCATTGTAAACGGTGAACTGGTGGGGGAAGCCATCGGGTCTGCCGGGGGGATGCGTAAGATCCAGGATTTCAACCCGTTCTTTGATGACACCTTCATCGTGCTCTGCGGGGATGCCCTGATTGACCTCGATCTTACCGAGGCGGTGCGTCGTCATAAAGAAAAGGGATCCATCGCCACTATCATCACCAAGTCAGTGCCCCTGAAGCAGGTGCCCAGCTATGGGGTGGTGGTCACTGACGACACCGGTCGGGTCAAGTCTTTCCAGGAGAAACCTACGGTAGAAGAAGCCCTGAGTACCGACATCAACACCGGTATCTACATCTTTGAACCCGAAATTTTTGACCACATTCCCTCCGGTGTCTCCTTCGACATCGGGGGCGATTTGCTGCCCAAGCTGGTGGCCGAAAATGCCCCCTTCTACGGCATTCGCATGGACTTTGAATGGGTAGACATCGGTAAGGTGCCCGACTACTGGAGAGCCATCCAGGATGTGCTCACCGGGGTTGTGGATCTGGTGGATATTCCGGGGCAGGAAATTCGGCCTGGGGTTTACGCTGGCATGAATGTCAAGGCCAATTGGGACAAGATTAACATTGAAGGTCCAGTTTACATTGGCGGCATGACCCACATTGAAGATGGGTCCACTATCATCGGCCCCAGCGCCATTGCCAACAACTGCCACCTCTGCAGCGGTGCCATTGTGGATAAAAGCGTCATCTTTGAATATTCCCGCATTGGCCCTGGGGTACGCCTGGTGGACAAACTGGTGTTTGGGCGCTACTGCGTGGATAAGAGCGGCGCTTCCATCGATATGAAAGCCGCTGCCCTGGACTGGCTGATTACCGATACCCGCCAGGAGTTTCCCACCGAGCCGCCGGTAGAACATCGAGCCATCGTCGAACTCCTGGAGCAGCACGTTTAGTTCCTTTAGCCAGACTCCTCAGGTTGAGCCTTATGAGGTCCAAGGAAAGGGGATTGCCCATTTCCTTGGACCTCATATACATCAGTGTCGGCATCCCGCAAAATGGCGTCGGCATCGCTGTAGCCCTGTGGTCCTAAAGCGATGCCAATGCTGCCACTAACGGTCAGATGCTGGTATTGGAAGCTAATGGGTTGTTGCAACGCCTGCTTAACTGGTCGGGCGACATCTACAGCTTCTTTAGGAGAACTCTTGAAACAAAATTACCTGTTTTGTGAGGCACTCCCAAAGGACGCAGGCCCTGCGCCCCGACTCGGTGGTATTTTCTTTTCAAGTATTCTCCTCAGGAATGGGGATTTAATAACGTGGGATAGCCGTCTCGCTGTCCAAGAGCAGGCAGGATGCCTGCCCCACAAAAATTGGATGTTATAAAATCCTCGTTCCTTAGTTAATAAACGCCCTGAACATTTTTTAAGGCAGAACCGGCACCAGGCTGTTCGACGGTTGCCTTTTTAATCACGGCGATCGTCCCCGCCGACTCCATGACAATGGCTTCTACCTGGTCTAGGGAACCAATTCTATTGTCCCGCACGACGGCCAACAATTGCGCTTGCGTCACCCGTTGTTCTTGCATGGCTTTGCGTAGAAATTGCCCTCGAAAATACAGCAGAGAAGGGGTCGCTGTGACCAAATTTTCGATGGCTGACGATCGCACCGTCAGCCAGGAAACCAGATATTGCAAAATAATGAGCGTCAAAAATGCGGTAATGCTTTCAGTCAGCGAAACCCCCTTTGCGGTGATTAATCGGCCCAGGGTAGAACCAATGGCGATAGTAATCACAAAATCAAAGGCGTTGAGCTGAGCTAATGTGCGCTTACCTAATAGTCGCAGCAGAAAAATTAAGCTGAAATAGGCCAAAGTGCCGACCACAACGATGCGTAGAAGCGGCTCCATTCCTCCGTGAAAGAAAACAATATTATCCATCATCAAAACCCATAGTTTTTCAAATTTTAGAATCCGCGTTTAAGGGCATTAGATGATAAATTAGACCGTACTTTGAGGCCATCTAAAGCTGTTGCATTCCACTAACCCTAAGAGCAACCGGCGGCGATCGCTCAGCTCATCCAGCGATCGCCGGAACTCGGCATTACTGACCACCGGCAGTCCGGCCTGGTGCAGAGGCTCAAGATCGGGAGGCGGGGGGAGCTGATCCGCCGGATAAATCGAAGCGGATGCCAGGGACTTCAAATAGGTGTGAACGGTTTCTCGCGCTGATTTTAGAATGGCCGGAGCCGGACGGTAAGGCTCTTGCAGCCCGTATCGCAGAATCGTTAACGTATCATCCAGAATGGCGATGGCGGGGGCGCTGTCTTGTTTATAGGAGGCCCCGTGATAGCGGTGCAATACCGGGTACGCCAATTGTTGTTCGGTCAGGGTGCCCAGTTGCGATGTGATTGACATCAGTTGTAAATCCAGGCCCGAAAAGCCCTTGCCATCCCAAACATTTAAGACGAATTCTTCCGCCGAATTGCCCAGGCCGGTAATTTGACTAGCGAGGGATTGTTTGGTCGTCACCCCGCCAATCACAGACAGCAAAAAGCTCACCACCATCGTGATCAGCAACATGCCGCTCAGGGTGGCAAACGAAGCTACAATCTCCCAGCCGCCCCGACTGGGATAGATGTCGCCGTTGCCCATAGTAGAAATGGTGAAGGCCACAAAATAGATGCGATCGATGAGATTGCCAGGCTGCGGTTCTGGCGTACGGGCATACACCAGCGAGGTGGAATCAGCACTAAACATAAGTAACCACCCCGCCCAAAGCAAACCGACCCAGACAAACACCGTCACCGTCTGAATCATCGGCCCCGCTAAGCTGAGTCGATGATTGCGCTTCGTGCGAATCAGTTTTATCATCACCCACCACACCCCATTGGTGATTTGATTGGTCACTGGCCCGGCCCCGCCATCTACCCACAGGGCCGTCCACAGGGCGTCTATAAGCGATAAAAGTACCAGGAGCAGACCCAGAATCAGGAGTAAAACGTTCACTGCAATGTTAATGAGTCAGTATAAAGATAAATGTCACTGACATAAGACTGGTGGGCAGTGCCCACCCTACGACAGATCAAGGCTTTCAGCAATTTGCAGGGGTTGATTTCAGCTTAATTCAGTGACATTCGTATAAAGATCTCTTCCCCGTGTATTCTTGCCGATGGAACTAGTAGCCGAATCTAGCCAGAGGCATAGCCCTGGAATATCAGCCTGGAGACAGACAATTAAAGTGAGTTCAAGATGATGGGAACGCAAAATCAATCTGCTTTGTTTGTCTTGGGCTTGTTTTCATTTTGCCAGGGCCAATCGCCGCTGAGTACCATTCTGCAAAGGGTTAGACCAGCTCAACCAGAGCCTGTAGACCGAACGATCATGTCGCCTGCCATGTCGCCTGCGATCGCGCAAACCATTGACCAGTTGTGGCTGCGCCCTCGCAACGGTTAGCTTCAAGCGGGCGCGGTTCGCGGCAGGCGGATGGTGAAGGTCGTGCCAGCCTGGGCCGTTGAGGTGACCGTTATGGTGCCCTCGTGGGCGACGACGACTTCTCGCGCAATGTACAGCCCCAGCCCCATGCTGCCCGAAACGTTCTGTGCTGTCGATTCTGAGGCGGCGTAGCGCATTAACGGATCGAAGATCTTGGTCAACATGGCCGGTGGGATCGGTGGCCCTTGATTGTGTACGCTCAGGACCACGGTGGTACCTTCTGCCGCGATCGTGAGGGTAACTGGCCCCTCCGCCGACCCGTGCTGTAGGGCGTTGCTCACCAGGTTGGTGATGGCCTGTTGCAGGCGGGCGGCGTCAAATTCGCCCGTAAGGTCGCCATTCGGGTGAAAGTGCAGCGTACGCTGCGGGTAGGCAAAGCAGCATTCTTCATAAACTTTGCGACCCAGTTTTTCCAGATCGACGGGGCTGCGGGTTAGCGGCATGGCGCGGCCCAACCCCGTCGAGGCGAAGTCGATCAGGTCATGGGTTAACCGGGTGATCGTCTTGGTGTTGGTTTCAATCATCGACAGGGCCCTGGTAGAGCCTGGGTCTTCTTTTTTGGTGCGCGAGACAACCTGGGCGGCCATGCGAATGCTGTTCAACGGGTTACGCAGGTCGTGGCTGAGAATCGCCAGAAACATGCGGCGCGACTGCTCGACCCGAGCGGTATAACTATCGACCGCCTCGGCCAGGGATTGATCGATGGACTCGTTGAAGCGGGTAATGTCGTCGATATCGTTGATGTCGGGCTGGGGGCAACTGGCGCGCCACAGGCGGAGTACGGTGGCCCGCAGGGCGCGGTACTCGGCGACCACCTCCATAATGTCAAAGCCCGAACCCATCCGTTCTACGCCGTGCAGTTGTGAGGCCTGGTCGAGGCGATCGCTCTCTTCGCCGCCAGCCCCGCCCTGGCCTTGTGACTTGCTCGCCTGCTGGGCCAGGCTCTGGCCAATCCCCATGTCCCGCGCGGTGGCCAGCAGGATTTCTTCGGCGGCATCCCGCAGGGCCAGCCTGGTCAGACCCTTTCCAGCCGCAAGGCTGCGGGCAAACGCTTCCCATTCCACCAGGATGGGCTCAATGTTTGCCAGAATAAAGCCAGCCAGTCGCATCCGCACTAACTTCTTCACAAAATAAAGACTAAATCAAGGCAATGATAGCACGGGGCATCGCCTAATGCCGGGCATAAGGGGCGGTCACTCCTTGGGCGCAAAACTTCTTCAGGGTAGCGTTTTCAGCATCAGCTGCTCGCGGGATAACTTCATGGCAGGTCAACCCAATTCCAGCGGGCAATATTTCACATCTGCTGTAAATTGAAGAAGAAACACGCTAAGCGCGTCAATCCCCGATGTTCGTTGCTCTTCTGGGGATGCTCTCCACCGATCAGGTTGATCGGTGGCGGGTAATCCCTTTAGCTGCCAGTATTCCCCCCACTGATGGGTCGTGCCTTTTGGCGATGTTCTGACCTGGCCCGACTGCGCTCCTGCTGATGAGACGGGTGTTTTTTCCCCGTTCTTTGAGCGGCAGAGTTTTGCGGTTGCAGCCTTGGTTTAACGAGAGTCAGGATCATCGCATAAGTTGCCATCATCCTGATGCGTCGAGGAATTGAGTGCTAACGACTGATATAAAAGCCTTACGAGAGCAGGCAAGAAGCCATGGCAGACTACGAGACGGCGCTGGAAGTGGATCGAGACTGTGCCTTAGCCCACCAGCAGCGCAGCCGCATTCGTTGCCATTGCAACGATCTAGACGGGGCCAGTCAGGATCGGCAGCAGGCCGCGCCATGGTTGAGCGCTCAGCCGCCGCCCCCTACCCCCGAGATACCGTGGGTGTTGATTACCCGGAATGTTATCAACGAGGCCGCCGATGGATGTCTATATTCTTGATCTGCTGTTTATCGGGCTGCTGCTGCTGGTGGTAACGCTGGGATCGGGACTGATTCAGCGGTTGCCCCTGTCCTATGCGCTGATTTATCTGGCCGTGGGCGTTGGTTTAGGCCCCTATGGGCTGGGAGTGCTGCAACTTCAGCCTAACTATGCCTTTCTAGAGCGGCTGACGGAACTGGTGGTGATCGTGTCGCTGTTTAGCTGCGGTCTGAAGATGAATCGCCCCCTCAAATTGCCCTGCTGGCGGGCAACCCTGAGGCTGATCCTGGGCCTGATGCCCATTTCGATTGTGGCAATCGCCCTGGTGGCTCACTATGCCCTCGGCTTTTCGTTGGGGGCGGCGGTGCTGCTGGGGGCGATTCTGGCTCCCACCGATCCGGTGCTGGCTTCGGAGGTGCAGCTCAAGCATGGGGATCACGACAATCTGCGCTTTGCCCTCACCTCCGAAGGGGGGCTGAACGATGCCCTGGCGTTTCCCTTCGTGTATTTTGGGCTGCGCTGGTTTGAGGAGAACCGCTGGCAGAGTTGGATTTTTGATTGGGTGCGGGTTGATGTGGTTTGGGCGATCGCGGCAGGAATTGCCATGGGCGCTGCGATCGCCCTCAGCATTATGTGGTTAGAACGGTGGTTTCATAAGCTTCATCCCATCGACGATTTGATGGAAGACTTTATTGCCATCAGCCTGATTTTGCTCACCTATTCCCTCACGGAACTGGTCAATGGCTACGGGTTTCTCTCGGTATTTGTCGCCGGAGTGGTGGTCGCCCGCCGCTCCTACAGTCCAGATCGCCAGCTTTCCCAACTGGAATTTACCGAGCAGATGGAAAAGCTGCTGGAAGTTGGCACCATCTTGATTCTGGGTTCGTTGCTCCGCATTGAGCCCATTTTTTTGTATGGCCAGAGTGCGCTGCTAATCATCGGGCTGCTGTTTTTCGTGATTCGCCCTGTGGGAACCTGGCTCAGCACCTGGGGCATGGGCCAGATAAATAATCCGGATTTGCGGCTGCATAACCTTACCCGGTGGCTGCTGGGCTGGTTCGGTATTCGCGGGGTGGGGTCTTTGTATTACCTGTCTTACGCCCTCAGTCATGGGGCTCCGGCGACAGCGGCCAGCCCTTTGATCTGGATTACTTACCTGACGGTGGTGCTGTCGGTGGTGCTGCATGGCATCAGTGCCACCCCGCTCATGACCTGGTATGAACGCCGCAATGCCCGCCATCAGCAAACCCCAGAAGTAGCCTGTATGCCCCGCCGTTAGCCGTTCTTACCCCCTTGAGGTGAGAACCCATGCGCCTGTGTCTCCCCTGATTTGAAACCCTGAGATGATAGCCAACCTCAGGAAGGGGATTGGCATGGAGCGCCATACTGATGCTCCGACGATGACATCACCTGTGTAATCAGTGAACCGGTCTCTGCTCCGGTGGCCACTCCAGTGGATAAAGCACCTGAAGAACAATGATGAAAGACAATCCATGCAGCTTCAGCAGCAGCAGATTAAGGGTCATGTTTTTGGCGATGCTCGCATCGAAAAAAGGGAGCCTTATTACATAAAGCGCTCTGTAAAGGAGACTGTGCCAGTATTCAGCAGACTAGCCGAGACTGGGCTGAGAGAGATTTTAGGAACAGACCTGACACCAACTTCAGGTCAACATTAGGGTAATCAACTGCTTCTATTAAAATTTTGAGAATGCAGTTCTTGAAGCCTTTCCTGCAGATCATCTCTGAGCTTTTTTGCGTAGTTTTTCAGGGGTTTACAACAATAATTCTCAACCGCCAGGGGCTCACCAATGACAATGCTGGCTTTGCTTCGCCATTGAGGCACCGGAGGATCGTAGCAAATGCTAATGGGCACCACCCGCACATCTAACCCCGGCTGAGCTTCCTCTGCCTGCAAACCGATATAGGCCAGCCCAGACCGAATGGATTCCACCTTTTCTGAGCCCTCTATAATATTTCCTTCTGGAAAAATTACCAGCATCCGCTGCTGTTCTAGCAACTCAATACCGTGGCGTAGGCTACCCACATCTCGCTTACGGGTGTTTACCGGAAAACACCCTAACCGCTCTAAAAACCATCCCTGCAAACCCTGCATTTCATCAATGGTCACCATAAACCGCAGATCGCGCCCTGTCACCAGGCGACCGGCCCCATAACTCACCAGCAGCGGATCCCATCGGGAACGGTGAGTGGGGGCCAAAATTACAGCGCCTTCTTTAAGCAGGTGCTCTTGGCCGCTGATTTCAATACGGCTGAAGTAGAAAGGCAGCACCAGATATCGAAATAGGGGATAGGCCAGCCCCATTAAAAATGGTGAAATGCGGGAAGTGATATTCTGCTTTGGCTTTGATAACGCAGGTTTTGAAGGATTCTTAATCATGTCAGATATTGCTTAAACCACTCCCTTGCCTGCTTGGCGACTTCTTCTAGAGTACCGGGTTCAGAGAACAGATGAGTTGCCCCTGGAATAATATTGAGCTGTTTGGGGCCAGCCAGGTATTCCAGAGCCGTTTGGTTCATGGTAATCCCATCGGTATCGTCGCCCCCTACCAATAGCAAAGTCGGGGTTTTAACCAAACCGAGCGTTGCCTGGCCTGCCAGGTCAGGGCGTCCTCCCCGCGATACTAAAGCAGATACCACCTGGGGATGGTGGGCTGTTGCTATCAGGGCTGCTCCTGCGCCGGTGCTGGCCCCAAAATAACCCCGCTGCAAAAACTGGGTTTCTGGAATCTGAGCTAGCCAGTGGGTTGCGTTTACCAGGCGCTCGGCCAGAAAGGGCAGGTCAAATCGCAGGTGACCGGTGCTCTGATCCACCTCTGCTTCTTCTTCTGTGAGCAAATCCATCAGCAGGGTGGCAAACCCGGCCCGGTTCAGTACGTCAGTTACGTAGCGGTTGCGGGGGCTGTGGCGACTGCTGCCGCTACCGTGGGCGAAGATCACTACCCCCTGGGCAGCATCCGGGATATTCAGATCCCCATGAAGCTGGACAGTACCAGCGGGAATTTGCACCGATTGAGTACTGAGGTTTGTGGGAACCGGGTTCATAGCAGGTCAGCTCTCTCGAATAAAGTATATCTCGAAGGTCCCCCGCTTTATTAGTAGACTGTCGCGCTGGTGGGGGAATGGGGAGGAAACATGGGGGAGTGGAGAAGCGGGGGGGAAAATGCAATTGCAGTAGAGTTGCATCTTGCTCAATTGGTAGCCACTATGGATAGGCTTGCTGATCCCTACCGAGCGGTATAACCACCATCAATTACTAATTCAGAGCCTGTGATAAATTTCGACTCATCGGAGGCCAGATAAAGAATGCCGTAAGCAACATCCTCTGGCTCACCGACATGACCGACAGGGTGGAGTTGTTCTAATTGTTTACGGCCTTCCTCAACGTCTCCTTGCTGTTGCAAGAACTGTTCAACCAGAGGAGTCCAAATAAAACCGGGATGCACTGAATTGACGCGAATATTGTCTTTGGCGTAGAGCAAAGCATCTGTCTTGCTCATCAGGCGCACTGCCCCCTTCGAAGCGTGATAAGCAGGCAAATCGGTAGTGCCGATAATGCCATAGATAGAAGACAAATTAATGATGCTGCCGCCACCATTTTCAATCATGGCTTGGACTCCATGCTTGGTGCAGAAGAAAACACCATCGACATTGATAGACAGTAAAGATTTCCAATCTTTGGCTTCAATTTCATGGGTGGGTTGGTTAGGGCCCGAAATTCCGGCATTATTAACCAGTACGTCAATCTTGCCCCACTTTTCTTTGATCTGCTGAAATACAGTTTTAACCTCAGCTTCCTGAGAAACATCTAAGTGCCAGTACTCAGCAGTGCCGCCATCATTCTGAATAGCTTCTGCAACATCTTTGCCATCGTGGTCTTTCACATCGGTAACCGCAACCTTAGCCCCTTCCTGAGCTAACATTTTGCAGGCTGACTTGCCGATGCCGTGGCTACCACCGGTTACGATTACGACTTTTCCTTCTACTCGGTTCATATCAGTTTTTTCCAGTTCTTCAGGGCGTTAGGAGATTTCTTTATGAATAATTCTTTAAATGATTTCTTTATAAGCAAAATAGCGAATCTCACTCGAATGAAATACGCCTCAAACCTGCATCTTTACGAACACTTTAGTATCTATAACCAGAAATCCTATCCTCCACTGGTCATATCGCGTTTATCTCAAAAGAATGAGTTGCAGTTTTTGGGATGGTTTCTTTAGGGTGCTCTAATTAATCAACCTCGTCCAAGTCCAGAAGTGGAGTTTCGCCGAAGGGAAAACTCCAGATTTCGAGCTGGACCTGGTATGAAATATCCTTGTGTAAGCCTACCCTGCGGGAAGCAAGCTACATCCCCCCGCCCCTGCTCCCGTCTTGGGAGCAGAGGGGCCGAATTCAAAGTCTCTCTCCCGTTCTGGGATTTAGGGTGAGGGCTGAGGGGATAATTTGTTGTTGCATGGATTACTCTAAGACGCCTCGGTTGGTCATTCCTGCTCTTGGACAGCCGAGACGGCTATCCCACGTTATTGCATCCCCATTCCTAAGCTAAAGTCCTGGCGATAAGTCTCCGGTTGCGAACTTCATGATTTATCAAACTTATCGGCCATGTGCACCGATTGCTCAGATGAATGTCACTGAATTAAGCTGAAATCAACCCCTGCAAATTGCTGAAAGCCTTGATCTGCCGTAGGGCACTGCCCACCAGCCTTATGTCAGTGACATTTATTGCTCAGATAAGACTCCAATCGTTCAGCAGCAGCGGAATACTCAAGCGCCAGCCCAGCCAGCGGATGACTCGGGTTGTCAGGAGAGAAGATTTTGCCATAGGGCTAAAAGCTGACCGGGGCAATCGATTCTATGGCGGGATGAGTGCCGCCCACCTGGCTGGTGCGCATCACCAGCACCGTTGCCCCCCGCCGCAAAAAGGACTCCACCACCCGGTCGCTGGCAATGCGGGGCAGCATGGTGCGCCAGCTCACCAACCCCATGGCCAGTTGCTTCAGGGGCGAATCTTCCAGGCTGCTGCCCAGGATGGTTTCGTGCTCTTTCCAATCGGCGCGGGCGGTGCCCCAGGGCAGCAAATCTCGCTTCAGGGATCGACCAATCTGCTCTAACTGCTTGGCCTGGGCGGCCTGGTCAGGATGGGCCTTGAGCCAGGCTTCGGGATCAGGCATGGATTCGGTGGCCCGCCGTAGCTGCTGCAATGCGGCGTACAGGGCCTGGTTGGAGTCTTGGGAACAGTTGTTGGCAGGTCCGACATAGGTGGCCCCCGTCCCATCTCCGATGCGGTATCGGGCCAGCATCACCTGCAGCTGGTACAGCAGCGTGTCCAGGGGAGAGAGGATGACGCCGTCGATGTCGTAGCGGGTGGTGAAGGCGTCCAGCTTAATAGCCAAGTCGCGCACCGGGCGCAGGTTGAGCCAGCCGTACTGGCGATCCCCCATGTAGTTTGACCAGTGGTGGCGGCAGGCAATCAACCCATCGCCGTTGTGGGTGTAAACCTGGAAGTACTGGATCTCCAGCCGCAGGTCGTCGGTCAGGGGTTCCCGCACGACTCTGGCAGTGCCGTAGGCGAAGTGGCCGAAGTAGATGGGACCTCTCGCTGCCGGTTCGGTCATGGTGCCGCCCACGCCGCCGTAATTGTGGTTCAGCAGAAGCTGATCGCCTTCCTGGAACGGGGGCGAGTTTTTTTCGCTGCCTTTGAGCAGCACAGAGCTGATGGTGCCCTTGGTGCCCTCCACCACCCAGGAGCCCTTTTTCAGGTAGCGGGTGGTGGCGGTTTTGCCGACAATTTCCCGGTCGGGGGAGAGGCGGAACAGGTGGTGAGGACCGAGAGCCTGCACCACAAACTGTCCGGCCTGGTTTTTTGCGCCGTAGAGGTACCAGCCGCCGCCGTTGCAGGGGGACTGCTCCAGGTTCTGGTTGCTGGAGGGACGCAGACCATTAATGTTGGGCTCCACCTGGGGCACAAATACTTCGTCTTCGGGACCGTCGAACTGGCGGGTGGCTTTGTTGTAGTGGCGGATGCGGTAGAGGATGCCGTCGGGAGTGGTCTGGATGGGGGCAATGAACTGAGCTAGGGCATAAAACCGCCCGCTAATTTCCGCCGGTTCCTGGTTAATTAACACTCGGGCCACCACTTCCGGATGGGACGATTCTTCCACCTGCACCGGACCGTTCAGCATCACCGTCATGTTGTCGGTCGGTCGGGCTCCCGCCAGGGACTCCAGCGGTCCCACCAGCCGCCAGCCATTCATCCGTGCGGGCACCACCTTGCCCTGACGCAGGCTGTAGTCGGCGCTGGCACTGAAATGCAGGTCGCGGGTCACCAGCTTCAGGTAGTCTTTCACCCAGGGCTTATCCTGCCAGGCCAGCCAGACCGTTTGCCCCACCAGATGGGTGTGATCTGCATCGGTGTGATGCACCTCAAACCAGACGCCATCCTCATCTCCACGCTCCTCAGGATGGGGCAAAATCAGTCGTCCCATCCAGGCGGCGATGGGGCGATAGTGGGTGGCATCCACCGACTGCTGAATGGGATAGGCATCCGGATGGTTGAACGGCCCCTTCTGGAACCGGCTGTAGCTGCTGTCTTTGGGAGTGGTGCTGGGGCGTACGGGCGGCAATGTTCCCTCCAGAATGCCCACCACCCAGTCCACCGTTTGCTGCTGGTAGATGCGGCCATCGGGCAGGCGCATATTGGGGTCCAGTACGCCCCCCGGCGATTGGTGCCCCACCGGCCCCAGGGACACAAACGAAATCTGCCCCCGCTGCTTGGCCCGATTCCAGTAGGAGAGGAACATCACCTTCCAGCGTTTGGGAAACATCACGGGACCGCTCCGTTCCACCAGGTCTTAAACCCGTGCCCTATTAAACCCGTGCCCTATTAAATTAGAGTTAAATTAGAGACCGTCCAGAATTTTGTGTCAGGGTTCACGAATAGCTTCATCAAACTTCCCAAAAGTCTCGTAGGGCAGGCGTCTCGCCTGCTTAGCCGGGACAGGCATCCTGCCTATCCCACAAGATTCCGAACACTTCTAAGCGGGGATTATCTAGAATCGTTTCACCCCGATGGCGAAGCAGAATAAGCAGGCACTTATAGCCGGTAGGACATGCTTACCCTACCCGTCATGACAGCTCAATCATCAAGTCCCCTTTAATGAGCTTAAGTTTCAATTGAGCGAGGTCAATGACCGAAATGCTCACTGGAGTAGCTCCCACTGTCAGTCTTTCTTAACAAACCAATTTTGCGCAGTTTGGGGGAAAAGATGCTGCCGCAGGCCATTCTATGCCTTGAAAGCCCCATTGGAAGCTACTTTGGCACTGTTTATCGCCTGCGCTCTATGGGAAACGTTCTTACTTCCCTGGCAATAAATTAAGTTTCCCTAAGCCATCGGCCTTCCTTTCAACATAAGTTAACACTGAGCTTATTGAGAAATATTCCGACCTGTAGTTAAATTGGGTTATTGAGAAGTGAACTCAACAAGCCCTCGGGTCCGAGCGCTCTTCTCCTGTCTAGCATGGGTCTTTCTCCCTGCTGAGAGCGGAAGGATGGAATCTACAATGACGAACTGTGTTTAGTCATTGATCGGGTCAATCTTCCCGTTTACTGGGAATGCTGTCCCTGTTATAGCTAAAGCGCAATTGCGTTGTTGGGAATGCTCCTCTCTTTTGGGGATAAGCCCAGAATGAGGGTTCTGGGCTTTTTTCTTGCTTGCAAGGTATCCCGGTGGCTATGCCGCATTTGAATTCAAAATCCCCATCACAACGATGATCCCGTAGGGCCTGGCCAGAGCCGTTATGGTCATTTGCCCTTACCCATCGGGGGGATGCAGCGATCTGGCCCGGATTGCAGACTCCAGGATGGCCGGGTTGTCGTAAGAGAAGTTGCCCATAATTATTGAGAATACTTCTTGATAGTGGAGTCGATAAAATGTTCTGTTTTGTTTATCCAATCTCCCCGCCTGTACCCGGCACCGCTGAGCCTCCCGCTCGGGGCCGGGTTGGGGGAAATCGCCCTAGGAGATGGTTATGACCCAAGGAATTTTTTGGACGCCGCTGATGAGATCCCTGGGCTGGTCTTACGAGACCACCCCTGAGGTGGGTGCTCCGCTGGTAGCGGGAAACATCCGCTTCAAGGATCTGTCTGGGCGGTTATTAGGAGCCCATGTAGCCCATGCCGGGCTGATTGTGTTCTGGGCCGGAGCGATGACCCTGTTTGAGCTGTCGCGCTTTGATCCCAGCCTGCCCATGTACGACCAAAACCTGATTTTGCTGCCCCACCTGGCCACCCTCGGCCTTGGGGTCGGCGACAGCGGTGTAGTGGTGGATACCTATCCCTACTATGCGATCGCCATGGTGCATCTCATCAGTTCCGCCGTGCTGGGGGCCGGTGGCCTCTACCATGCGGTGCTGGGGCCGGAACGGTTGGACGAAAACGGCTTCGGCTACGACTGGAAAGACGGTGGCAAAATGACCACCATTCTGGGCATCCACCTGGTGCTGTTGGGGCTGGGGGCGCTGCTGCTGGTGCTCAAAGCTACCCGCTTCGGCGGCATCTACGATCCGCTGGTGGAGCAGGTGCGACTGGTGCAGCCCAACCTCGATCCGGGGCGCATCTTTGGCTACCTGTTCGGCATCAGCCCCCACGGCTGGACGATCACCGGCATGGCCAGCGTTGACAACCTCGAAGATGTCATCGGCGGCCATGTCTGGGTCAGTGCCCTCTGCATCGGCGGTGGCCTGTTCCATATCTTCACCAGGCCGTTCGGTTGGGCCAAGGAGAGGCTGGTGTGGTCCGGTGAGGCCTACCTGTCCTACAGCCTGGGAGCCCTTGCGATCGCGGGCTTCAGCGTCGCCGTCTTCGTCTCCGTCAACGAAGTGGCCTATCCCCCCGTCTTCTACGGCCCCGTCGGCGGCACCGGCGAATCCATCCGCACCGCCCTCGCCAGCGTCCACGCCACCCTCGGCTCCCTCGCCCTCCTCGGCCACCTCTGGCACGCCTACCGATCCCTGAGTGTTTCCCTCGGCAGCACCCAGGGGACGTTCTTTGACTTTATGGCGAATCGGAAGCCGGAGGTGGTGGGTGGTGAGGTAGGTGGGTTGGTGAGGTAGGTGGGTTGGTGAGGTAGGTGGGTTGGTGGGTTGGTGGGTTGGTGGGTAAACGAGTTTTTAAATCTCTCCCACTCGCCACGCTCCCACGCTCCCACCCTCCTACCCTCCCACGCTCCTACTCTATTTCAAACAAACAACCTTCAAGTTCACAAAGGAGGACATTATCTATGGCAGTTGCCACAGACAATATCAATACTGACATTCCATTTCGAGCGGGCAATGCTCGGCTCACGAACCTGTCGGGTCGGCTGTTGGGGGCCCATGTGGCCCATGCCGGACTGATCGTGTTCTGGGCGGGGGCCATCACCCTGTTCGAGTTAAATCGTTTTGAACCTTCACGGCCTATGTTTGACCAGGGTCTGATCTTGTTACCCAACCTGGCTCGTTTGGGCATTGGCGTCGGGGCCGACGGAGCCATTATCGATACCTATCCCTACTTTGCCATTGGCGTCATCCACCTGATCAGCTCAGCTGTGCTGGGAGCGGGAGGCATTTTTCACTCGGTTTTTGGTCCCGCCAGGCTGGAAAACAAGTTCAGCTTTTTTGGCTATCGCTGGAACGACACCAACAAGATGACCGACATTCTGGGCATTCACCTGGTGCTGCTGGGGATAGGGGCCTTTTTGCTGGTGGCCAAGGCGATGTACTTCGGGGGGCTGTATGACCCCGCTGTGCAGAATGTGCGCCTGATTACCAATCCCACCTTGAGCCCTGCCACGATTTTTGGCTATCTGTTCGGTACCGAGGGGCGCTTCTGGATTGCGGGAGTCGATAATCTGGAAGACGTGATTGGGGGCCACATCTGGGTCGGAGCCATGCTGATCGCAGGCGGCATCTGGCATATTGCCACCAAACCCCTGCCCTGGACCAGGAACCTGTTTGTCTGGACGGGGGAAGCCTACCTGTCTTACAGCATTGGGGCGGTGAGCCTGATGGCCTTCGTCGCGACGCTGTTTGTCTCAGTCAACACTACGGTTTTCCCCACCGAATTTTTTGGTCCGGCCCTGGCGCTCAAGTTCGATCGCTTCCCCGTCTTCTTCAGCCCCGATGGACTGGTGACCAACCGCGTCTGGCTGGCCAATGCTCACTTCTGGCTGGGCTTCTTCTTCCTGCAGGGGCACATCTTCCATGCCCTGCGGGCCTCTGGCTACAGCTTTAAGGAAGGTCGGGTGATTGAACCTACTCGCGGGGAGGCCAGCCTATCATGACCGCGACTTCAGCCAATCCCCTGAAGCCCCTCGGCTTTCAGGATGATCCATCGGAAGCGAACACCTACGTGGCGCAATCGCTGAATCCCTATTCCTGGTGGGCCGGTAACTTGCGCTTTGCCGACCTCTCCGGCAAGCTGTTGGGAGCCCACGTCGCCCACGCCGGACTGATTGTGCTCTGGGCCGGGGCCATGACCCTGTTCGAGCTGTCCCGCCTGGACCCGAGCCTGCCCATGTACGAGCAGGGGCTGATTTTATTGCCGAACCTGGCCAGCCTGGGCATTGGCGTCGGGGCGAATGGCGTCATTGTGGACACCTATCCCTACTTTGCCATCGGCGTCGTTCACCTGGTCAGCTCCGCCATTTTGGGAGCGGGCGGCGTTTACCATGCCGTCCTCGGTCCCGACAGGCTCGACCCCAAGGGCTTCGGCTACGCCTGGAGCGATGGCCGCAAAATGACCACCATTCTGGGGATTCATCTGGTGCTGCTGGGCATCGGGGCGCTGCTGCTGGTGCTTAAGGCCACCCAGTTTGGCGGACTGTACGATCCGGCCATTGCCAACGTCCGCCTCGTTCCCCAACCGACCCTCAATCCCCTGCGCATCTTCGGCTACCTCGTGGGCATCACCCCTGACGGCTGGACCCTGAGAGGCATGGCCGCCGTCAACAATTTAGAAGATGTGGTGGGCGGTCACCTGTGGGTTGGGGCTGTCTGTATTCTGGGCGGCGTCTGGCACATTCAAACCGCACCGACCCGCTGGGCTAAGGGGCTATTCGTCTGGTCGGGCGAAGCCTACCTGGCCTACAGTCAGGCGGCGTTAGCCTACATGGGCTTTTTTGCCGCCTACTTCGTGTGGGTGAATGGCACGGCCTTTCCCGAAGTGTTTTACGGTCCCGTTGAGACAACCACCGTCAACGGGGTGATTACGCCCCGCACCTGGCTGATGCTGTTTCAGGTGATCTTTGCTGGCCTGCTGCTGGCGGGGCACTTCTGGCATGGCCTGCGGGCAAGGGCGATTGCCGCGGGCTACAACTTCAGCCAGATGAAGTTCAACCCCGGCGCGATGTACGGCGATCGGCAGTTCAACGACCAACCCCTGGTTGCAGGGATTATCGTGCCGACCCAAGACAATCCCCAGATCGGCATGCTGGATACCCCCATCAGCGCCAGTCCCCTGACCAAAACCTGGCTGAAAAACCTGCCAATTTATCGGGCCGGACTCCCACCCATCGCTCGGGGCTTAGAAATTGGCATGGCCCACGGCTACCTGCTGCTCGGACCATTCCTGAAACTCGGCCCCCTGCGCAATACCGACCAGGCTCTCCTTGCCGGATTAGGCAGTGCATCTGGACTGGTAGTGATTCTCAGCCTGTGCCTGTTCCTCTACGGCGGGGCCGTATTCCAGGGCCGTAAACAACCCATCGGCACCCTCCCCGGCAACATCAACACCTACCGCGACTGGAGCCTGTTCACCTCCGGCTTCCTGATCGGCGGCATCGGCGGCGTGGTTTTTGCCTGCTTCGTTCTGGTGGAGATTGCCAGGGCGGGGTTGGGGTAGAGGGGTGATGGGGTGGGCGAGTGGATGAGTAGTGGGGTAGTGGGGTGGTGGGGTAGTGGGGTAGTGGGTATCGGGTTCTTAACAGTATCTGGCACCTGGCACCTGACACCTGGCACCTGACACCTGGCACCTGGCACCCAACGCCCTTCACTCACCCACTCTCCCACCCACCTACCCTCCCACTCACCTACTCTCCCACTCTCCCACCCACCTACCCTCCCACCCACCTACCCTCCAAAACCTATCCCCCTTACAACACACACCATGACCATCCCCCTCCTCAACTACCCCCCTTCCAGCCAAAACCAGCGGGTCAATGGCTTTGAAGTCCCCGGTGATGAGCAGCCCCGGCAGTACCGGCTGGATACTGCACCCGATGGAGCCGAGCTGGATGAGCTGATCTGGGCGGCCTATCGGCAGATTTATAACGAGCAGCAGTTACTTAAGGCCCATCGTCAGGTGGCTCTGGAGTCGCAGTTGCGCAATGGGCAGATCACCACGCAGGATTTTGTGCGGGGGCTGCTGCTGTCGGATTCTTTTCGGCGGCTGGTTTACGACACCAACAGCAACTATCGATTTGTTGAGCTGTGCATTCAGCGGGTGCTGGGTCGCCCTGTGTATCACCAGCGGGAGACCCTGGCCTGGTCGATTGTGCTGGCTACAAAAGGGCTGCAGGGATTTGTGGATGAACTGCTGGCCAGCGAGGAATACCTGACCCATTTTGGGGAGAATACGGTGCCCTATCAGCGGCGGCGAATTTTGCCCCAGCGATCCCAGGGCGACCTGCCCTTTGCCCGCATGGCCCGTTATGACAGCTACCATCTGGATCAGTTGTATCGCTCGGGTCAGTTGCGTTCGTTCCGGCAGGGGGTGGCCGATCGCAGTGCGGCGGTTTATCGCAGAGTGCTGTTTCTGGTTCCTACCAGCGCTGTAGCGGTGCTGGTGGCGACCTTACTGTTAGTTACCGCTCCCCGGTGAATTGCGTCAGGGGCATTTTGACAAAACTCTTTTTTCGATCATTGGAATCCAGGAAATTTAGATACATGGTTAGGGCGCACGCCATGCGCCCCTACGAAGACTCTGTAATGGTTTGGGCGCACACTGTACGTCCCGGCCATGAATCGACAGCTGAAAGTTAGTGAACTCCCAATTTTTTAAGAGGTTTTAATCATGACTCCTTTGAAAACCAACTCCTCCGTTGCCACCCCTGGTGCTGAGCCGGTTCCCCCGTTAACCCTGCCGCGACGGGCTGAGGTGTGGGGTGGCCGACTGGCGATGGTGGGGTTTACGACAACGGTAGTTGCCATTGCCCTTCGAGCTAATATTTGACCATGACTCATTCCATTCCTATGGCCTGCGGTTTTCTCGGTGGCACCATCCTCTCCGTTGAGGGGGGCTACCGGGTGCTGCAGCATCCCCACCCAGACCGGGTGTTTACTCGCATTGCCGATGCCCGCTGGTTTCTGGCGGTGGCCTGGTGCGACCAGAGCCCAACCCCGGCGGGTATTCTCAACCACGACGGGCAACTGACGTTTCAGAACCAGGCCGTTATGGCGGTGGGAGAAACCGCTTTTTTACCCCTGGAACATCGCAAGGCGGTGTTTAATAGCTGCCTCACGTTGAGTTCGGGAGAAGTCACGGACTATACAATCCAACCTGACAGTCGATCTCCAGGTCATCAGGTCGAAATTCTTAGTCTGGAAATTGACCCTCGCTATGGCAGAGTTGCCGCGGTCAGAACAAAACTTCGCGACGTTCTTCAGAATTGAGTGATTTCCCCCTGATACCAAAGTCTGGTGGCATACTCCCGATTGGTAGAGAAGACAGGCGTAAAGCCTGTGGTCTAGCTACGCCTGTGCTTCTATGGGATATCTGTCTTGGCCTGCGCTCGGGAATCGAGAAAAAATATGACTGCTGAGGTCTCACTCAGCTATCCCCTCCTGGGAGGGGTTGAGGGGAGATAATCCCCACACTGAGCGGTTTTATCCGTGGCGAATGGGATATCTGCAGTCACAGATTTGACCCGCCCGCCCTCCGGGCACCCCTGCCTGGAGGGAAAGTAGCCCGGTATGCAGCTATCGGAAATTATCTGGAACTGAGGTTGGCTTTAATGCGGGCTTTTAAACCCTGTCCAGGTCCAGAAGTGGAGTTTTTCCTTAGGGAAAATTACAGGTCTCGAGCTGGACTTTGTATATTATTTTCGGCTTGATGAGATAGTCTCGGGAGTGTTCGGACTCTTGTGGGATAGGCATCCTGCCTGTCCCAGCTGAGCAGGCGAGACGCCTGCCCTACAAGGCTTGCAGAAAACTTGATTAATCGGCTGATTGGCCCTTACACAAAAATCAGAACACTCTCATAGCCTCTGAGCTTATTGAGAATTGATTCTACTAAGGCATGGGCGATTGAATGTGATTGCCCATGCCCTTTTTCCACGCCCTTTAACCATCAACTCAACCTTAGGACAGCTCAACCGGATGCGGCGAACCCCGAAAAAGCACCGATAGATAAGTGTTCCTAAGCATGGATAAAGACTTGTGAAGCCACTACTAAGATTTTTCAAGAATGGTCAACGTCTTCTCGATAAGCAGATACGCCTAACTCACTTCTGATATTTATTGAGAATATCTCTCAGTCAACAAGTATTAACTTTGCATTAAGGACAAGTCGGTTTCGCAAATATCACACTAGAAAGTAAAAAGCTTTAATGAAAAAACTTCTTGTTAGTGCCTTACTCCTCAGTTTTCATCTCGAAACCTTTCACCGTTAGGTGGATTCTGCCCTATGTCGGCTACGTCCCTTCACAACCCTTTGAGGAAATTGCTTCTGAGATATTTAGGAAACTTTACCTACTCTGCTTGGTGTTTCAAGCTGTAGTTCCAAAAGGCAAACACCAGCCGCCCGTAGGCTTCAGGCACAAACTACCCCGTGATGTTCTGTCTTTGCTTACAAAGAATCTCTAAATCGCGTTTAAGTAATATAGTGTTTCTTGGCGCTCTTTGCAGATGAGAACTGTTCTCTCTAGCCGCCACCCGTTCCGCCCTGGAGGTATCCATGGAATTCAATTCGAACAACGCCGCTTCTAACGCTTCCCTCGACGCTCAACTCTGGAATGTGACCTTCATTGGCGGTACCGCCGATTTAGATGAAGCTTCCGCTGCTCATCATGAAGTGGCTTCAAGTCCAACCCCGAAAGGGGTGCAGTTGCCCCTGTCCATGACCACGGTAGGAGACCGCGTCTGGGTGGTGAGTATCAAAGGTGGCCACCGCATGACCCGCCGCCTGATGGATGTAGGCATTGTCCAGGGTAGCCAGATTACCGTAGTCAGTCGCACCGAAAGCGGCTCCGTTATCGTGGGCTTCCAGGGCTGCCGCATTGGCCTGGGCGCCGGGATGGCGCACCGGGTTCTGGTCACCACATCGCAACAGGAGGTTTCTCGAAATACCGCTCAACGTAAATCCGCACAATCTGTCAATGGAGACTTAGCCATGAATACACCTGCAACCCTACACCTGGGTTCCCTAAAGGCCGGCCAATCGGGCCATATTGTCGGCTACGAGAGTACCCATCACGCTTATCGCGAAAAGCTGCTTTCCATGGGCCTCACCCCCGGCACCCACTTCACCGTCACCCGGCTAGCCCCCATGGGCGACCCGATTGAGATTGAAGTGCGCGGCTACAAGCTGAGCCTGAGGAAGGGCGAGGCAGATGCGTTGAAGGTGGAAGTTGCGTCGAGTTGAGAAGGGTGCAAGGTAAAGGGTGCAAGGTTCTGGATAACAGAGGTCTTAGACTTACGCGCAATTTCCTCAACCGCACCTTATACCGTGCCCCCTTTCTACCCTTCACTCTTCACCCCTTACACCCTCTTTTTTTCCAAACCCCTCAATTCCCCCAAGAGGTTAACTCATGACAAACCACACTATTGCCCTGCTGGGCAATCCTAACTGCGGGAAAACAACTCTGTTCAATGCCCTGACCGGGGCCAACCAGCGGGTTGGTAACTGGCCTGGGGTGACTGTCGACCGTAAAGAAGGCAGCTACCGCTACGGCGACAAGACCGTTACCGTGGTGGATTTGCCTGGTATCTATGCCATTGATTCTGAAGATGAAGGCAGTATCGATGAGGCGATTGCCCGCGACTATTTGCTGACAGGTTCAGCCCAGGTGGTGGTCAACATTATTGATGCCTCGAACCTGGAGCGCAACCTTTATCTCACCACTCAGATTCTGGAGATGGGCCTGCCCCTGGTGGTGGCCCTGAATATGACCGATGTGGCTGAAGATCAGGGCACTCGGGTTAATCCTAAGCTGCTGGCCGAACGGCTGGGCTGTCCGGTGATTCCCATGATGGCCTCCCGAGGTCAGGGGGTGGCTGAGCTGAAGGACTGCCTGGACGAGTTCTTAGTCTCTCCCCAGCGACCCAAGGCCCAGGTGGTCTATCCCTCGGTGATTGAAGAGGCCCTGGCGGTGCTGACGCCGGCCATTGCCGGGTCTGGCAACCCCACCCCGCGTGACCGCTGGCGAGCCCTGAAGCTGCTGGAATATGACGACAGCAATGTAGACGACCTATCCGATGCCCTGATGCGTCAGGTGACGGAGCAACGCCACCGCATCCACCAGGTGCTGGGGGAAGACATCGACATTGCCGTGGCCGACAGCCGCTACGGTTATGCTCACCGTCTGGTAAACGATATCGCCCATCGGCCTCGGGAAGTGGCCATGACTAAGTCTGACAAGATTGATCAGATTGTGCTGAACCGCTGGCTGGGCATTCCCATCTTTTTGGGTGTGATGTACCTGCTGTTCATGTTCACTATCAACGTGGGCGGCGCCTTTATCGACTTCTTCGACATTCTGTTTGGCACCATCTTTGTGGATGGCCTGGGCAGGTTGCTCTCGGCCATTGGTATGCCGGATTTGATCACCGTGGTGCTGGCGGACGGTATGGGTGGCGGTATTCAAACCGTGGCCACCTTTATCCCGGTGATTGCCTGCCTGTTCCTGTTTATGGCCTTTCTGGAAGACAGCGGCTACATGGCTCGGGCGGCTTTCGTGATGGACCGCTTTATGCGGTTCGTGGGGCTGCCAGGGAAATCTTTTGTGCCCATGCTGGTGGGCTTCGGCTGTAACATTCCGGCCATTATGGCGACTCGCACCCTGGAGAATCGACGCGATCGCATCCTCACCATCCTGATGAACCCCTTCATGTCCTGCGGAGCCAGACTGCCGGTGTATGCGCTATTTGCCGCCGCCTTCTTCCCCCGAGCCGGGCAGAATGTAGTCTTCTTGCTCTACCTGATTGGCATGGGCATGGCGGTTGTCACCGGCCTAATCATGAAGCACACCCTGCTCAAGGGCGAAGTGTCTCCCTTCGTGATGGAACTGCCCACCTACCACCTGCCCACCTTCAAAGGCGTCATGCTCCGCACCTGGGAGCGACTCAAGTCCTTCATCCTGCGGGCGGGTAAAGTCATCGTGGTGATGGTGATGGTGCTCAGCCTGATGAACTCCATCGGTACCGATGGCTCCATCGGCAACGAAGACAGCGAAAATTCCATTCTCAGCTCCGTTAGCCAGTCTGTGACCCCCGTCCTTGCTCCCATGGGCATCAGCCAGGAAAACTGGCCCGCCACCGTCGGCATCTTCACGGGCGTCTTCGCGAAAGAAGCCGTAGTCGGTACGCTTGATTCCCTCTATACCCAACTGGGTCAGGATGCCGCCACCGCCGCTGGCGTTGATCTGGGAGAAGAAGGATTCGACTTCTTCGGCAGCATCGGCGAAGCCTTCGCCACCATCCCCGCCAACCTGGCTGCCCTGGGTGGCACTCTGCTCGACCCCCTCGGCCTCTCCATCGGTGACGTCAGCGACCTGGACACCGTCGCCGAAGAGCAAGCGGTTGCCTTCACCACCTTTGGTCAAATGGCCCAACGCTTTGACGGTCGCGTCGGTGCCTTTGCCTACCTGCTGTTCGTGCTGATGTACTTCCCCTGCGTCGCCGCCATGGGGGCCGTCTACCGCGAAACCAACGCTGGCTGGACCGCCTTCGTCGGCATCTGGACCACCGCCCTGGCCTACTGGAGCGCGGTCATGTTCTACCAGATCGGCACCTTCTCCCGTAATCCCGCCACCTCCACCGCCTGGATTATCGGACTGCTCATCGTCGCCATCGGCACGATTGCCGCCATGCGGTTCTCGAAACCGGCGAAGCGGAGAAGGACGGTATTGTTAGAAAGCTAGATGAAAGTAGGAGGGTAGGCGGGTAGGAGTGTGGGAGGGTATCGGGTTCCAGGTGTCAGGTTCCAGATGTCAGGTTCTAGGTGTCAGATGGTACCCAATACCCGATACCCAATACCCGATACCCAGTACCCGATACCCCTCCCCCCTCCCCCGCCAACCCTCCCACCTGCCAACCCTCCCACCTATATCGACCTATGCTTCGAGACATCCAAACCTACATTGCCAACCAGCGCGTTGTCTCTATTGCCGATTTGTCTCTACACTTCCACACCAACGCCACCGCCCTGCAGCCGATGTTGAACAAACTCAGCCGTAAAGGGCGTATTCGCAAGTTACCGGTTCCCACAAAATGTACAGACTGCACCTGTTGTGACCACAGCGAGTTAGTCTGTTACGAGTGGGTCGGGACTTAGTGCTATGACAGGCACTGCGATGGAGCCCGATGATGCACAATCGGTCTCTCAATATCCCGACCTGAGATCGGCAATTCAGGATACTTGCCGCATCTGGTGTGAGGCTCATGGCTATAGTGAGCCTTTTTGTCGTCAGGGGGAGTGGTGGGCGTTCCCTCCCCATGGGGTGATACCGGTCAGAATCAAAACGGTAATGGGCGTAGCGTGCCACTATCCGGTCAAGATTGGCCCGGTAAGGCTAACCGTTTATCCTGACGGGTCCTTAGGCAGTGCTCTTTAGGGGCGAACGTCACTGAATTAAGGCTGGTGGGCAGTGCCCACCCAGCCCTGTCAATGTAAACTTTGCCTGAATCTGTGACCAGCGTAGGGTGCATTCGTGGCCCATAAATTGCCGCAAAGCTTCACAGACTCTGGCTTTGGGCCGCAATGCACCGCTTACGGTATTGGGCTTATCCCTTGATGCGGACGGTGCGTTTCGGCCAAGGCAGAACCTCTGCACTATCGCAGGGTTGGCCTGAGGCCGAGAACACACCCTACGGATAATCGAGCTATTGGAGGATTCAATGGAGTTAGAATCACCCTTGTCGCCCCACCTTGACAGGGCTGGCAGTGCCCACCCTACGGCAGATCAAGATTTTCGACGTTGTCCCTACCGGGCCAGTCTTGCACCATCTGCGAGAGCTAATTTCAGCTAATTCCAGCGACATTCCCCCCTACACCCACCCACTCACCCACCCACCCACCCACCATGTCCCCCACCCTCCCCCTCCCTCTCCCCAAACGCCTCTTCACCTGGCAACGAGACTTCCCGGAAGTCACAGCGGCTATCACCTGCGCGGTGCTTACCCTGCTGGGCTGGCTGGCCCTCCAGGGCAGCTGGGTCGGCCTCGGTATTGGGCTGCTGCTGACCGGCTATGTCATCGGCGGCTACGAAAGCGCCCGCGAAGGGTTAACCACCCTCTGGCAGGAGCATGAGCTGGATGTAGACCTGCTGATGATTGTGGCGGCAGTGGGGGCAGCCATCCTCGGTTTGTGGCAGCGGCAGTATTACCTGCTGGTGGATGGGGCGATCCTGATTTTGATTTTTGCCTTCAGCGGGGCGCTAGAATCCGTTGCCATGCACCGCACGGAGCGCAACATTCGCAGCTTGATGCAGCTCACCCCGGATCAGGCCAGGGTGATGGTGCAGGGGCAGGAGCGCATGGTGGCGACCCAGCAGTTGCGGGTGGGCGATCGCATCCTGATCAAACCCGGTGAACTCATCCCCACAGACGGTCTGATCCAGGGAGGCCGCAGCACCGTCAACCAGGCTCCGATTACGGGAGAATCCATTCCCATCGAAAAAACTCCGGGGGATGAGGTATTTGCCGGCACCATCAACGGCAGCGGTGCCCTCACCGTAGAACTGCACAAACCGCCGGAAAGCAGCCTGATTCAGCGGGTGATTCGCCTGGTGGAGCAGGCCAAAAGCAGCCAGCCGCCTTCCCAGCAATTTCTGGAACGATTTGAGCGGGGCTATGCCCGGCTGATTGTGGTCTCTGGTCTGTTACTGGCCCTGGTGCCGCCCCTGCTGCTGGGCTGGAGTTGGGAAATCACCATCTACCGGGCGCTAGTGTTTCTGGTGGTGGCTTCCCCCTGTGCCCTGATGGCATCCATCATGCCGACACTGCTGTCGGGTATTGCCCGGGGGGCACGCCAGGGGATTTTGTTTAAGGACGGGGCCCAGCTGGAAACCATCGGTCGGGTACGGGCGATCGCCTTCGACAAAACCGGCACCCTGACCACCGGCATCCTGCAGGTGAGCGACCTGATTCCGGCCCCTTCCTTTGAGGCGGAACAGGTTCTACAAACCTTAGCTTCCCTGGAAGCCTATTCAGAACATCCCATTGCCCAGGCCATCGTTCAAACCGCAAAGAAACAGAACCTTTCCTTATTCGCTGCCGATGATGTGCAGGCTGAAGTGGGGCAGGGCATTACCGGCAAGCTGAATGGCGTTCCCACTCGGGTGGGCAAGCTCTCCTACGTGGCCGCCGACTGTTTGGATGCCGTCGATCCCAACCTGCGTCAGGCTGAACAGCGGCTGGAAAGGGAAGGCAAAACCGTCATCTGGGTCAGCCAGCGCCAGCAGGTGCTGGGCCTCTTAGCGGTGGCCGATCAGGTCCGTCCCCAGTCTGCAGAATTATTGAAGGTGCTGCGACATATGGGCATTCCCGCTACCGTCATGCTGACCGGAGACAACGATGCCACCGCCCAAACCGTCGCCCAGAGCATCGGCGTCACCGAGGTGTACTCCAACCTGCTGCCCGAAGACAAAGTCGATGCCATCAAACAGCTCCAGCAGCGCTACCGCACCGTAGCCATGGTCGGCGACGGCATCAACGACGCCCCCGCCCTGGCCCAAGCCTCCGTAGGCATCGCCATGGGGGGAGCCGGGTCTGATGTCGCCCTCGAAACCGCCGACATCGTCCTCATGGCCGATCGCCTGGAAAAACTGGAAGAAGCCATTCGCATCGGCGTCCGATCCCAGCGCATCATCAAGCAAAACATTACCCTGGCCCTGATCTCCATTGCCCTGCTGATGATTGCTAACTTCCTCGGTGAACTCACCCTCCCCGCCGGAGTCCTCGGCCACGAAGGCTCGACGCTGCTGGTAACGTTGAATGGGTTAAGGCTGTTAAGGGGATAGGTCCGGCAAGCACATCGTTTAGTCTAAACCCAGTCCAGCTCGAAATCTGGAGCTTTCTCTAAGGCAAAACTCCACCTCTGGACCTGGACAAGGTTTAAACCTTAGAATTTGCCCCTCCGGGGGCTTTTTTGTTGGCAAACTTAACTGCAAGCCCCCCGATATGCGGCTAACAAATGATGCCACTTCCAGTTCAACACCAGAGCCTGCCAAAAGGTAAAGCCCCGCTTCTGACCTTGAGCAAGGTTTATTCCTCTGGGCGGACGGAGGGATTAACTTGCTGCCAGTAAACTCTCAAGTAGTTGATTTTAGACTTTTTGTTTAAGGTCCACTTGCACGAGTGCATCCCAGTTTTGCAGCCCTCACCCTAAATCCCTCTCCCAGAGCGGGAGAGGGACTTTGACTCCGGCTCCCCTTCTCCCATTTTGGGAGAAGGGGTTGGGGGATGAGGGCAGACTTGCAAAACTGGGATGCACCCCACTTGCACAAGTAAAATCAAAGATTTTCCTGGTTTTGCCCACTCTAAAAGAGGCTTTATGGAAACACGAGAAGCGCAAAGCAATCAACAATCTCGCCAAGTTCCCTATCCTAATATTCCACCCATTATTGATAGTCGCGCCACGGAATACTATGGCACTGGCATCACCAGTTCCATGGCGATTTTTGGGCATCCGATACACCCCATTATTGTGATTTTTCCCATTGGCTTTCTCAGCCTGGTGGCGGGAACTGACCTGGGCTACTGGATCACCCGAGGGGAATTTTGGGCCTGGGCTTCTGTCTGGTTATTGGGCTTGGGTCTGCTGTCAGGCATCGCCGCCGCCATTACCGGCATGTTTGATTTTGTCCGTATTCCCAGGGCTCGTAACCGTCGAGCCGGTTGGGCGCATATGTCCTTGAATGTAGCAGTTCTAGTACTGACCATCGGCAACTTTTTCCTGCGGGTGGTAAACGGAGAATCCACCATTGTGCCAGCGGGGTTAGTTCTCTCATGGATTGTGGCGACCCTGCTGCTGGTTAGCGGCTGGTACGGCGGTGAGCTGATGTTCCGCCATAAGGTCGGCATAGTAGGCCCAGGGGAAACCCACGTACCATAATTCAGCAAAGTCTTGACCTGCCATACCCGTTGCCAGAACTCTACCGGTAGCCATAAAGATGGCAACAATTCTTTATTGGTAGAAAAAGGCTGCTGGGATGGAATAAGCCTGGGTAGATAAGCCTGGTTAGAACTGTAACCTTGGCCAAAAAGCTATCGTACGTCTAAAAATTCTTTCACCCAAAATTCCTCCAGCCATTGCTGAAAAATTAGCACTAAAGGCAGAGCGAGCAAAAGACCTAAAAAGCCAAAAAATACCACAAAAATGACTTGAGATAGGAGGGTGACCGCTGGCAGCAGGGATACCTGCCTTTTCATGACCAGAGGAGTCAAAATGTTGCTTTCGAGCTGCTGAATCACAATGTATAGAATGACCACAGCAACGGCTTTCCAGGGGGCTTCGAGCAGGGCAATGGCGGTTGGGGGAATGACACTGATAAATGGCCCCAGGTTGGGAATGAATGCCAGCAACCCGGCCAGCAGGCCATTGGCAAAGGCCAGGGGAATACCCAAAATCCCCAGGCCGATCATGCTCATGATGGCGATGATGGTCATGTTGAAGAGAATGCCGATAAACCAACCTGCGATCGCATCCTCACAGTTATCCAGTACCCGATCGACCTGTTGGCGCTTAGAAGCCGGAAACGTTCTGATAAACAACTTCCGATAGGCCTTCGGGTCTAGCAACATCATAACGGTCAGAACCGTTACCAGCAGCAAATTTAGAGTAATGGTGAGCGTATTGGAAAACCAGGTAAAGAAACGACCGAAAATCATCTCAAGATCCGCCGACTGGAACCGAGACAAAATAGTGTCAAGGCTTTGAAAGTTTTGCACCGAAAACCCTGGCACAATCTTACTGAGGTCGTCAACCCAGCCTTGAATGCGGTCGATGATTTGAGGAGCAAAACCAATCAGGTCTTGCAGCTGGTTAACAAAAGGAGGAACAATAATCAGTCCTAAAATCCCTAAAATGACCAGCACGCTGCTTAATAAAGCGAGAACGGAAACGTTGCGATCAGGGATACGCTTATGGAGGCGCTTAACCCCCCGATTCAGGATAACTACAAAAACAACGGCAGTCAGGACAAGCAAGATCACATTGCGAATTTGCCAGACAATATACAGGCAAACCCCAAGAATCACTAAGCTCAACCACTGACTAAATCGCACGTCAAAACCTTACGATAAAATCCCTTCAAATATAACTGGGGCCTGGTGTAGACCAGGCCCCAGCAGACTCTATCGAGCTTCTGTACCCTGATTGGGGTCACCAGGGATGTCGGTGTTCTTATTGCCAGGTGCTTCTGGCTCGGCTCCTTCTCTAACATCTGAGGAGCGATCGCCCTGACCCGTGCGTCGAGCCATAGGCTCAATCGGCGTGTTCTTCTCATTGGGAAAGCTAGATTGATTGCTTTTATCGTTTTTATCTTGCTGCGCCATAAGATTACCTAAAATTCAGCAAATTTTCAATTCCTGGTATGGAATCGAGAGACACTTCTTTCATTGTGCTGAAACGATCGTCAGGCTCCATCCCTCATAAGAGTTATATGGAATTTTCCTTTTCTAATTAATAAAATCCAGCCCCAGGATGGATGATGAATTCGCAGGATAAAGATTGAATACAATTAGAGATTATCTAAAGGAACACATCAATGGATTTCGTTAGGATTTTGTTTGCGATTTTACTGCCTCCCCTGGGAGTATTTCTTCAGGAAGGTATCGGTTTGCAGTTTTGGATCAATATACTGCTAACCCTTTTAGGATACATCCCCGGCATCATCCACGCCGTATGGATTATTGCGAAGCGATAAAGACTTTAAGGCGAGATGGTCGCTATGCACCAAACTTTGGCAGGCGACCTGCATTTGCCAGGGCCAAACCCATCAAGTGAGTTCCAGGGCGCAGCCCCAGCATCCCTTGGGCACAGGCGTAGTCATCAAACTGTTCTACTCCATCCACACGCGCATACTTGGCCTTAAGCATGACCGGCACAGGATGCCAACTATGGCGACCCATAACGGCTGGGGTAGAGTGATCTGCAGTCACTACCAGCACATCAGGATTGAGCGCTGTAAGCTTAGGCAGCAACTTATCCACATGCTCTAGTTTGGCCACCTTACTGTCAAAGTCGGCATCTTCTCCCAGGCTGTCTGTCTTTTTGACATGGAGAAAGTAGAAGTCGTAGTCATCTCCGTAGATGGAAGACAGCACCTCGAATCGCTCATCCAGACCGCCTGGGGGAGGTACCACATCCATGCCAATCAGCCGACTGACCCCGCGATACATGGGATAGTCGGCAATACAAATGCCATTTAGAGCAAAGCGCTGTTTCAGGGAGGGGAGGGGTTCAAATCGCTCAAATCCTCTCAGCAACACCATGTTGGCCGGGTCTTCATCCACTAAAATTTCGGCCACCTGCCGCAGAAAAGACTGCACCAGTTGAGCCGTTTTTTTAGCCTCTTCCGATTCAGCTTTCGCCTCCTGGGGAGGAATGCCGGTGCGCTGAGGGTCGGTATCGGGCAGTTGCCCAGACAGAGCTTCCCCCCGTAGCACCAGCACAGCTCTATGCTCACTGACGGTTTCAAAAAAGAAGGTGCCCTCAAAATCGAGGGAAACCTGGTTCCTAATCTTTTCAGTGAGCTGCTGATTTAAATCGGTGGCGATGCGTCCGGCCCGGCGGTCTGCTACCCGCCCCTCTGAGTCGACGGTAGCAAAGTTGGCCCGAGCGGCTACATCCCCCGGTTGCAGGTCAAAATCAATGCCCAGGGCTGACAGCACCCCCCGGCCCACGCGGTATTTCAGGGGGTCATAGCCAAACAGGGTAAGATGCCCCGGCCCACTACCGGGAGTAATACCAGGGCCGACAATTTCCAGCAGGCCACAGCTCGACTCCCTGGCCAGAGCATCCAGGTTGGGGGTGTTGGCAGCCTGCAGTTCGGTGCAACCGGTAGCGGGATGGGGAATGCCTCCCAGGCCATCCAGGACCAGGTAGACAATGCGACCGCCCTGTGCCCAGGCGAGATCATCCCAAATCGTGGTGATGTCCATTATGCAGAAGCTTCAGCAGATTTGGCAGGGGAAGAAAAGGCGTAAATGCCTTCGGTGGGTCCGCCGATCTTTTTCCAGGCTTCTAAACCGCCGTTCAGCTCGGCTACATGCTTAAAGCCAGCCTGACGAAACTGGTTGGCTGCTTCGCTGGCTGTGCCAGCATTATCACCGTAGATGTAGAGGTCGCGCTCATATTCCAGCAGGGGTTCTGCCGAATCGGGAATTTGCCCCATGGGAATGGGTACCGCACCGGTGATACGCTCGTTGTTGAAGGCTTCGCGATCGCGAACATCGACGATGGTCAGCCCTGGCTCGCCCCAGTTTAATCTGGACAGCAATTCGTTCGGGTCGGCTTGCTTGCCACTCATTTCAGGGGGAGTGGGCAACGGCCCAGTCAGGGTAGATTTTGCTGATTCAATTTGGTCGGATAGGTTAGCCATAAGAGACCTCCGTCTTGCGTTGAGTTCAACTTAAAGGGCTGCGCCCATATCCCCATCCATCCCCTGAAGGAATTCCTTAAGTCCCCAGTTCCCTCGCCAGGCAGATGAGCCGCTGCCTCGACAGCTACCTCAAGCTCAAATCGAGATTTGTAGTTCTGTCTGAGGAAAAACTGCACTTCTGGACTTGGACAAGGTTTAGATTAGGATTAGGAGTACTCCCATTTGGTGGGCAATCTTTTATGTACCTGGCGATTACTCCCCAAGAATTACATCTTCCCCCAGGAGCCAAAGTCCAGTTGCAATACCAAACCTGGGCCGACTATGAGGCGATGTTGCAGCAGCGAGTTGACCGAGCCGGGCTCAGAATTCGTTACAACGCTAGAACCCAACTTCTCACTCTGATGGCTCCTCTCCCCGGACATGGTAAGCGGGCGCAAACGCTGGCCGATTTAGTGAAATGTTTACTGCGCCGCCAGGGGCAAGATTGGGAAGCCTACGACCCCATTACCCTGAAGCAAATTGATGCAGCCGGGGTAGAGCCTGATGTCTGTTTTTATGTCCAGCACCGAGAAGCGGTTTTAGGTAAGGAACGGATTGATTTATCGATCGATCCCCCTCCCGATTTAGCCCTAGAAATTGACTTGACCAGCACGACGCGCCCTGAGGACTATGCCCCTCTTAAAGTGCCGGAAGTCTGGATTTACAGACGTCAGAGTCTGTTGATTTACGGTTTTAGTGGGGCCGGTTATGAAGAAATGAACCAGAGTATTGTGTTTCCCGAATTCTCGGTAAAACGCCTTATGCCTCAGTATGTAGAGCGAGCCTGGCTAGCCGGGTCTAGTGTGGCCCTGAGGGAATTTGAAGCTTTTCTGGATGGGTGAGCTGCGATTTTGTCCAGATGCTTCACCCCTCGGACGGGTACTTCCGGTGTAAGGGCGAAGCATCTGGGAGGACATTGACGAAACTGTCCCCATAGTTTCTGTCCAGATGCTTCGCCCCTCCGGTTGGTGCTTTTTTTCTCAGCGATCTCCTAAGACGCTCTCCGCTGGCGACGCCTGAGCACCCAGAAGATAAAGCCGATGACGACACCAGCCACCACCGCCTTGCTGATGGGGGCAATGTACTGCTGTACCCGGTCGAATTGTGCCCCCAGAACATAGCCAGCAATGGCCAGGGCTCCAGTCCATAGCACTGTGCCCAGGGCAGAATAGAGCAGATAAGGGACCAGGGGCATATGGCTCAACCCGGCAGGCACCGAGACATAGGTGCGTACCCCCGGCACAATGCGTCCAACGCCAACCACCCAACTACCACCGCTGTTATGAAAGAATTGAATGGCTTTTTCGATATCTTTAGGCTTCAGAGTCAGCCAGCGCCCGTGCCGTTTGACCAGGGTCATCAGTTGTTCGTGGCTAATCAATAGGCCCAAAACATACCAGGCAGAAGCCCCAATTAAAGAACCCAACGACCCGGCCAAAATGACCGTCACCAGGTTCATAGAGTCACTGGTGCGGCTAACGAACCCCGAAAGGGGCATGATCAGCTCGGACGGGATGGGGGGAATTAAATGCTCCAGCACCATGAGGGCAAAGACGCCGAGATACCCGAGGGATTCGATGGTGGCGATGATCCATTGGAACATGGGGATTGGGGGGTGAGGGGTTAGAAGTGAGGGGTGTAGACGCGCAGCGGCTTCTCGAAGAGTGGGGTGAGGGGGGATATTTAACTCACCCCTCGACTAGTGCAGCAATTCAAAAGTATGACACCGCAGGTTGGGTGGAGGGTCAGCGGAACCCAACATTCCGAGAATCTTTAATGTTGCAAAACTAACTGTGCGATGTACTACGAGCGGTTTTCGGCAATAGCTTTGCCGATTTGGCCAATGATCAGGGGGATTAAGCTGGCGACTAGAACCAGACCCCAGGTTGACCAGGAAAGGCCGGTAGTGCCAAGGGCATCGGATAAGCCGGGGATGTAGACTGCTCCCAGCAGAAGGCCGGTGCAGAGTACTAAAGCACCCCAAACATAAGGGTTCTGGGTGACTTCGTTGCGCAAAATGTTAGAGCCTCGGCTGCGCATGTTGAAGACGTGCCAGAGGCGACCAAAGGCCAGGGTCATGAAGGATACCGTCACGGCCTGGGTGTCGTTGAGTTGCAGCACCCGGAGGGCAATCGCCAGAGCCCCCAGGCTCGCCCCGGCAATCAGCAAACCGTACAGGCCTATGGCCACCCAGTGATCCTGGGTAAGCACCGCCTCATCTCCTTTGCGGGGAGGGTGTTGCATCATGACTTCATTGCCTTCCCCCAGCCCCAGGGCCAGGGCGGGAAATACGTCATTAATGGCGTTAATGTAAAGAATTTGCAGGGGTAGCAGCGGCAGGGGCGTATTAAACAGAGACGCCAGCGCTACCGCAATAATTTCCCCGGCATTGCCCGACAACAAATACAGGGTGAAATGGCGAATGTTGCGGAAGATGGCCCGTCCCTGGGCCACGGCGGCTACGATGGTGGAGAAGGCATCGTCTTGCAGCACCATGTCGGCGGCTTCCTGGGCGACCTGGGTGCCGCGCTGGCCCATAGCCACCCCAATGTCCGCCTTTTGTAGAGCAGGGGCATCGTTAACGCCGTCGCCGGTCATGGCCACAATTGCGCCAGAGTCTTGATGGATGGCGATCAGGTTTAGCTTTTGCTCAGGGCTGACGCGGGCAAAGACAGAAGCCTGCTGTAGCCGTTGTTTGTCTTCCTTGGTGAGCTGATCCAAAGCGCGCAGGGCTTTACCCTGCAGTGCTTCTGCTTCCTGTTCTGAGATCACCCCAACGGCCAGGCCAATGTTGCGGGCGGTAATGGGCTGGTCGCCAGTCACCATAATTACGCGAATACCGGCCTGGTGGCAGGCGGCGATAGAGTCTTTCACCCCTTCCCGCGGCGGGTCTTCCAGCCCGACAATACCCAGCAGGGTGAGGTTTTCGTAGGGTTCAGCTTCGGCAGCATCGACGGTTTTGGCGGCAAAGGCCAGCACCCGCAGTCCGGCTTTGGCGGTGTCGGTCATGCGCTGCTGCCAGCGATCGCGGCTGGAGTCATCCATCTCCTGGCGGCCTTTAGCGGTCATATGGTGGGTGCAGCGCTCCAGCAGAGTTTCTGGGGCACCCTTGACCGCCACCCAGTAGCCCTGATCGCTCTGGTGATAAGTGGCCATCATTTTAATTTCGGGGTCAAAGGCGACTTCCCGCTCCTCCGGGAGGTCTTGCCGTAGCTCCGGTCGATGAAATCCCCCCCGTTTGCCCACTTCCAGCAGGGCAATTTCCATGGGGTCGCCGATGGTTTTGTCAGATTCGCCCATGTCTGGCAGCTCAGCATTGTTGCAGAGTACACCAACCTGTAGCAACTGCTTCAGAGCTTCGTGGTCCTGATTGGCCTCCACAGCATCGCCCCCTAAAGAAAAGCCGGTGTCACTCTGATCTTCTACAACCACATCGCCGGCATCTGTCACAATTTTGGTCACCGTCATGCGGTTTTGGGTCAGGGTACCCGTCTTATCGGTACAGATGATACTGGTAGATCCCAGAGTTTCCACCGCAGAAAGGCGGTTGATCAGGGCATTTTGCTGCGCCATGCGCCACATGCCACGGGCCAGGGCAACGGTAGCCACAATCGGCAAGCCCTCTGGCACGGCAGCAACAGACAGGGCAATGGCCGTTTCTACCATGAGCCCCAGGTCTCGCCCCTGCAGAATGCCCAAGCCGGCAACCACCACGGCAATGGCCAGGGTAATCCAGATCAGCCTGCGGCCCAGCTGGTCCAGCCGTTTCTCCAGGGGGGTTTGCTCTCCGCCAGCCTGCTCGGCCAGCTCCGAAATTTGCCCCAGCTCGGTTTCCATGCCGGTGGCAATGACGATACCTTCCCCAGAGCCACGGGTCAGGGCGGTGCCCTTAAACAGGCAATTGGTCTGTTCAGCCAGGGGCAGGTCGGCCTCCACTGGCTCAGTATTTTTACTCACCGGCACCGACTCTCCCGTCAGGGCCGACTCATCTACCTGTAGTTCAGAAGCTTCCAGCAGGCGCAGGTCGGCGGGCACCAGGTCGCCCCCTTCCAGCACCACAATGTCACCGGGTACCAGCTCATCGGCAGAGATCTGGCTGACCTGCCCCTCCCGTCTGACCTTGGCCTGGGTTTTGCTGAGCTGCTGCAGAGATTCCATTGACTTCACCGCCCGTAACTCGGTGACAAACCCGATGATGGCATTGAGGGCAATGGCGATGACTACGGCGATACCCTCAATCCATTCCTGAAAGGTAAAGGCCAGCACTGCCGCCACCGCTAACAGCGCAATAATGGGGCTCTTGAACTGATCCACAAAAATGGCCCGGGCACCCCGCTTTTTCGCCTCCTTGAGCCGGTTCCAACCGTGCTTTTTGCGCTGTTTCTCCACCTGGTGAGAGTTCAGCCCCTGGGCTGCATCCACGCCAAATTCGTTGAGCACCTCCTGGGGGGGGGACTGCATGGCCTGGTCGGGAGAAACAGAACAATTCACAGAGGCTCCTCATCTAGTTGGGATACTCAGTTGAGCCTATGGGGTTGGATAGACCCAAACCTCTACCAGACTGTAGAATTCCACTTTCCTGAAAGAGGGATTTTGGGGATTGATTTTGCGGGTCTTGCGGCATGAGCCTGGCCACCCGGTTTCCGGAGATAAATCAAGGAGATTTCTATGCCGTCACTTTACAGTTGACTGGGATAGTTGCTAGCCGCCAAGAATCTTCCCTGGAATTTTATTTTTTGTATATTTTGCATATTGAGTTTAAGGACAATCCATGACCACCCATGAAACGACAATGGAAAACCATGCTGATACCGATCAAGGTGGCGGTATGAGCAGTAGCTACGTCCGGTACTTTGCCATGATTGGCACCTCCATCGTGGTGATGTTTTTCTTGATGTACCTGCATTCCTACCAGCTTATTGACCATGCCAGGTTTAGCAAAACGCGGATGTTTATGGCCCTGATTATGGGAGCCGCCATGATGGTGATCATGCTGTCATACATGCTTCACATGTATAAAAATCGCAGGATGAATGTTGCCATTTATGCTGGTGCTATTGTACTATTTGGGGTTTCACTCTGGTTAGTGCGTAGTCAGGTCACGGTCAGCGATGTGGACTACATGGAAGGCATGATTCCTCACCATTCCATCGCCATTTTGACCAGCGAACGTGCCCAAATTCAAGATCTGCGAGTGCGGGCATTAGCCGATGAAATCATTGAAGCCCAACGCCGCGAGATTGCTGAAATGAAGTGGCTCATTGCCGATATTCGGGAAAACGGTTTGGTTACGACCGAAACCCAACTGGAAGGAAGACCCCAGCCCGAGTTTGAAGCGACCGCTGAGTAAACTGCCGCCCGCATTCGGGGCACTGCTGCTGAGCTTTTCGACTGTAATTGGGGCTATCAGCGCGGTCATGTTAAGACGGGCAAAGCTGCCTTTATTGAAAGTTTTGAATATTGAACAGCCATCATGATGATTCGTGCGGGCTGAATGGATTAATGAGTCCACCTTGCCTTGTGCCCCCTGGCATCAAGGTGAACCAGAGAGGGGAATCGTCCATAGCGTCCCAGACCCCCTGGCCACCAGGGGGCCAAAGTCCAGTACACCTGATTGCCCGTTAGCCCCGGGCAATAAAAGTCAATGGCATCCCCTACAATGTGGCGACTGCGGGAGGCCCCTCCCACCCGCCGGTTGATTTCCGGGGGGCGGTACCAGCTGGTAATCAGGAAGGGGCGACCAATGCGATCGCGGGCCTGCTGGGCCAGTCTGGCGATGCGCACAATGGCATCCACCGTAGCCTGGTCGGGGGGCATTCTGGCTCCGCCACGGGTGGCCTCGGCCCAGGTAAAGTTGCCGTTGGGAATAATGCTGGCATCCAGCTGAATATTGTTCGGAGTCCAGGCTTTGGGTCGGGCCGGAATCGGGGCCGGAACCGGGGCAGGCATGGCATCGGGGGCAGTGGGTTCAGCCCGTTCTAGCCGCCGCAGGTCATCAAACAAGACCTGAATGGTAGGGATGCGCCCTGCCAACCGTCGCCAGAGCTGCACCATGCGAATCAGGGCTTCTCGCTGTTCTTCGGTTTGTTGATACAGGGTGGGAATGTTGCGTACAAAGTCGAGGAGCGCCCGGTCGAGGGTTTGGGCCGCCGCCATCAGGGCCTGCCGATTTTCAGCATTTTGCACCAGGTCTTCGGGGTTTACCCCCAGGTTGGCGATCGCCGTCGAGCGAGACTCTAGCCCAAACCAGCGGCGGTATCCTTCTGTCAGGGCAAACCGCTGGTCGCCCCGGCCCTGATAAAGACTCGGGATCTGCTGCACAAACACAATCAAAGCCGGGTCAATAATCTCCAGGTTGGTTTCGTTGGCGAAGGGGTCGTTCTCCAGTAGCCATTCAATCGCTTCTTCGCGAGAGTCCATTTCCCGCCACAGTTCCACCAGGCGAATCAGCGCCTCCCGCTGGTTGGGGTAGCCCGAGTAGTAGCGCACCCCAGACTGCACGAAGTCTAGCAGGGCTTTATCGAGGGCCGTTTCGTCGGGCACCAGGTCGGTCACCGGCACGTTCAACGCTTGATAGACCGCTGCTTGAGTATCCAGTTTGCGCCAGATGCGGGCAGTTTCTACCAGGGCCTGGCGCTGGTGATCAAGACGGGTGTAGTTGGGGGCGACCCGCTCGGCAAAGGCCAGCAGGTCGGAGTCGAGGGCGGCCAAATTTTTGGGTAGTTGTGCCCCGTCGTAGTCTGTATCAATATCTTCCAGGTAAGCCTGCCGCAGGGATTCTACAGAACTGGGTTCTAGCTGGGCAGAACTGGTATCTGTTAACGCGGGGGTGTAGCCCTGGGCCACCACCTCTAAAAAGCGGTCGGCGTAGCGTCCGGCCCTGGCATCCCAAATATCGCTGCTGGGCCATTCCTGGTCAATCAATCCATTGGTCAGGCTGCGAATGGTGTTGGCAGCAAACTGCACCTGTTCGGGAAAGGTGTTGACCTGGTTCACATCAATCTGATTAGTCGGTATGATGCCTAAGCCGATCTCTCCATCCGCCAGTTGGGGCTGGTTGTGGGCGGCATAGAGGGCCGCCAAAATGGGTTTGTGAATTCCGGCTCTGGCAGCTTCTATTAGATAGTAGTAGTTGCGCTGGTCTGGCAATAGGGTGGTCATAGTCTGCGGTGGCATCCCCAAATGAGATGGTGTTCCGTCCTAAGGATGAGGTTTTGCCCAGGCTATCCCGCTGGACGCTAAGTCTAGCCTGAAACATCACCACAACTTTAGAACCAATGGACTCATTTGAACCACTTTCTAATATTGCGTTTTCCCTAGAGCCTGCCCAAATCAAGTTAGTGGCGACTGATATGGATGGCACCCTGACCCGCCAGGGCCACTTCACCTCGGACCTACTGCAGGGGTTAGAACAGCTCCAGCAGGCCAGCATTGCCGTGGTGATTGTGACCGGACGCTCCGCCGGTTGGGTGCAGGGGCTGGCCCACTATTTTCCCATGGCCGGGGCCATGGCCGAAAATGGCGGCGTTTACTTTGCCGGGGCCAATGCCGAGGCTGAGGTGCTGCTGCCTTTGCCCGATCGGGCCACTCACCGGCAGCAGCTTTCTGAGCTTTTTGACCAGCTGAGGCAGCATTTTCTTCACCTGACGGCTTCTATCGATAACCCCTTTCGTATGACGGACTGGACCTTTGATGTGGCAGGTCTAACCCAGGCAGATCTGGATGCGTTGGCCCAACTCTGCCGGTCAGCGGGCTGGGATTTTACCTACAGCACGGTGCAATGCCATTTATTCAAACCGGGACAGAGTAAAGCCACCGGGTTGCAGCAGGTTTTGAGCCGTCACTTCCCGGATATTACCCCCCAACAGGTCATCACCGTGGGGGATAGCCCCAACGACGAAAGTTTGTTTGATCGGGCCAGGTTTCCCCATGGGGTTGGGGTCGCTAACCTGAAGGATTACTGGCCGCAGCTCACCCATCGTCCAACTTACGTTGCCAACGCCGCCGAGGTGGATGGCTTTTTAGAATTGGTGGATGTCTTGCTGGGCAAAGGTTGAGGGAGTCGCCAACCGCAGCAGTTTGGCGGTTATCCCACTCGAACGAACCGGCGGGGAGGGTCGGACAGGGGCCGTAATCGCGCCTGCCCACTGGGCATATCCCACGAGAAACCCTTTAATGAGAACCAGGGCAAGAAATTTTTGGTTGAGGCGATGGTTCATGCCAGCGGTCTCCCAACTTTAGCGATGGCGGCAACATGGTTCCAGTCTTAAAGATTAGGAGTTTTCAAGGCCATTGCCGTAAGATTTCTTCACGGACAAGGACGAAATATATCCTGTCTATTCTGTTAAGGTGCATCCAAACATTTCCGGTATTCTCTAAGGACACTTAACACCCCCTGGGCCTATGCAAGGAGCAGAACAGAGAAAACCACTCTTGGGCGGTCGCTACCGGGTGTTGCGACAGCTGGGCCGGGGTGGCTTTGGCCATACCTACCTGGTGGAAGACGTAAACCGGTTTCAAGAGCTGTGCGTGCTGAAGGAATTTAACCCCCAGGTGCGGGACAAAATCGCTCTAGACAAGGCCCAGGCGATGTTTGAGCGCGAGGCCAGCATTCTCTACCAGCTTAACCATCCCCAAATCCCCAGGTTTCGAGAACTGCTGCGGGAAGGGGATAAGCTGTTTCTGGTGCAGGACTATATCGAAGGCCCCTCGTATCACGAGCTGCTGAATCGCCGCAGGCAGTATGCCGACCGCTTTTCTGAAGCCGAGGTGACCCAACTGCTGACCCAGTTGCTGCCGGTGCTGCAGTACCTGCACAGCGTCGGCATTGTGCATCGCGACATTTCTCCCGACAATTTGATTCAACGCAACGCCGATGGTCGCCCGGTGCTGATTGACTTTGGCGGGGTCAAGCAACTGGTGGTAAATGTGCGCTACCAGTTGGGCGTGCCTGAGCCGTACCAGTCCCCTGGGGGGCAGGTGACTCGCCTGGGCAAGGTGGGTTACGCCCCCGAAGAACAGATGGAATCGGGCCAGGTTAACCCCGGTACCGACCTCTACGCCCTGGGCATGACCGCTCTGGTGTTGCTCACCGGCAAAGACCCCGACGAACTCTACGACGACCGCAAAGACCGCTGGGTCTGGCAGGAAGAGGTCCAGGTTTCTGCCCAGTTGGAAAATGTGCTGACTCGACTGGTGGCCAAAGACCCCCATCAGCGGTTGCAGTCGGCCTCCCAGGCGATGGCGGCGCTGAATTTAGACCGCCCCTACAACAATGACGCCGCCTGGAACCAGACCATGCCGGTGCGAATGCAGCCCGTAGTGCCGCCCCCACCCCGCACCGTGGCGGTGGCCCCTGCCGCCCCGCCCCCCACTCGAGCCTACCTTTCCTCTACTGCGGTGCCCCCCAGCCCCTTGTCCCAGGCCCCCGTTTCTCAGCCTGACCAGACCCAGGTACGTCCTCAACGGTCGAGGGGTGGCGGTTGGCTAATGACCCTGGCCGGGCTGATGGTCATTGGCGGCGTAGCGGCAGCCCTGTGGTGGTGGATCGACCCTCTAGATTGGCGCTTGGCAGGGGATTCTGAAGTCATTTCGCCCGAGGGCAACGATGCTGACAATCCAGTCTTTGATGAGGCCGAACGGGCGAGGAAAGAGGCCCTGCGCGATCGCACCCTGGAACTCAACGTTGACCGCGCTTACATTACCCAACTGACAGACCAGTTCTTTTTTGAACAAAATCCAGACCGGCGGGGCATCCAGCTCACCGACCAACCCCAGGATGCCGCCCTCAGGGCCGAGTGGGATGCGATCGCCGCCGATAATCTGGATCTGATCGAAGCCAACCTCAGCCCCGCCGCCCGCGAACGCCTGGGCCGCTACAACCCCGCCGATACCGATCGCTGGCGGCGGCAGGCCAATGAACTGAACGTTAGCGAAAATGCCCTGTTTGACCTGGCCGATGCTCGTTTTCAGCAACTCTTTCCGGGCCAGCGCCAGGAGGGGTTTGTGGAAACCCCGGTGGACCAAATCTGGTTTGGTCTGGTGCAAGACAGCTTGACAGCATTGCAATCTGGCGAAGTACTTGAGGAAGTTCGGTTCACCTCCGGTGCCTACAGCGACCAGCTAGAGGGCACCCTGGCCCCTGGGGAAGGTCAGGTCTACATTCTCAACCTCAGCGCAGGGCAGCTGATGCGGGTCAATCTGCAGGCTCCCGCCGACGCTACTCGGCTTTCGATTTACGTGCCTGTTCCTGATGAAGAGACCCCCTACCTGCTGGCCGACTCCCAGGACAGCACCTGGGCCGGGGAGTTGCCCCAGTCGGGCTATTACGAAATTGTGGTAATTAATGGGGCAGATAACCCCATCACCTATCGCCTCAACGTAGCAGTCGATAATGTAGAGAATTGACGGAGCGCAGGGCGTCCTTGTCGAGGCAAAGTCGTCTGTGCAGACTTTGCGTTCTACCTGGACCAAGCTACTCAAGCGCTTCTGGGTCAACCCCCAATTGCCGCAGTCGTTCTGCCAGTCGCTCTGCCCGCTGGCGTTCTTCCTCTGCCCGCTGGCGTTCTTGCTCTGCTCGCTGGCGTTCTTCCTCTGCCCGCTGGCGTTCTTGCTCTGCTGCCTGACGTTGCCTATCCAAACTCTCAACCCCCCAGGGCAAGAGATTTCCTTCAGGGTCCCACCAGCGCAGCCAGTAGCCGGTGCGGTCGGCTTTTGTGCCCTGCCAAACCCCTAAAAACAGACTCAGAGCATCCACCCAAAAGCGCCCCTGGTCGTTGCTGTCATATTCCTCATATTTTGCAGAAACGAGGTGATATCCCTCTAATGCCCCCGTATCTGGATAAAAAATGAAATAGAGAGGCAACTTTAGAATGCGCTCGTAGAACCACCATTTTCCGTAGGGGTAATTGGGATTCATGGAATACTCTCCCCCGTCGGTGTCAGAAACAAACTCAATGGCCAGGGAGGGCAGATCCCCCTCGGCCACGGGGGTGTAGCTGCGTCGGGTCTGATTCTCCGGCAGAGGTAGAGCATTTCGAACCAAAACCCAGTCTGGGGCTTTGAGCACAGTTTTACCATCCACCGTGGCGCAAATGCCAAAGTTGGTGGCAATCAGCATGTCCGGCTGAATCAATCCAGCCATTTCAAGGCTTTCCCGCAGAGCTGCTGCCAGCAGTGGTTGGTTAATGTTGTCCACAGGGTCATCGGGAAGGGGGTAGTCTTTCGGCAGCACATCCCAACTCACTTTGGGAGTCAGGGTAAAATTCGCTGGTTGGGAGGTTATCGCCATCGTGAAACCTCAACGCTTCTAAAAAACCATTGACCAGGACTGTTTGGGCTGAGCAAACGAATCCAGGCCATGAGTCATTTACTCAGAGAAAAATATTGTTTATTCTACCGTTTTTGTCATGAGACGCGCTTCGAGGTCGGGCGCATCAAGCTTTCCACCCGGCTAATGGCCAGATCGAGCGCTTCTTCCATATCACCGGGGGTCACAAGCTCCATCTTGGGCATATACACCTGCACCAACCACGACTGGGGATGCCGTCCATAGGCAGAATGGGTCAGGGCCAGCAAAGTACTGGGGTCACAGGAATGACCCGATGCCGGTACTGACGACCCGGCGGGTTCGTTGCCGCCGGCTTCCAGGGCGCGCACCTTGACCCGCACTCGATTGCCGACGCTGGGGGAGTCAATAAAAATGGCGCAATCGACCCTGGCTAGCTGACCCGCCAGTTCTGGCATCAAATTATCCACCGTAATGGTGGATAGGTTTTGCAAACCGAAGGCTTTAAGCCGTTCTGTAACCTGCTGGGGCACATGGGTCGAAGTGTCTGGATGACGGTCAAAGCTGATAACGGCAAACTGAGCCAGAGAATTTTGGGAAACCGCAGTGGAGGAAGTCATGGGGCTTTAGTAGGAATGGGGGTACTTACAGCCTAAATGCCTCAACTCATACCCCACCGCAGATGTTACCCAGTGTTACGCAATTATTGAGCTATACATCCCGACAGAATGGTTTCTCCATTAACTTCCACCATGATTTCGTCGCCCTTATTCCAGAGGGTGGTGGTACCGTCGCTATATCTGGCTCCCGAGGCAGATTCTACTCGGGGTAGCGTCATGGCTTCCTGGTCGGGCAGTACAACGACTACTGCATCGGTGCCGGTGAACTCCGCCTCAACCATTTCCCCACCAGGACACTGAAAGGTGGCCATAGTACTGGTAGCATCTATTTCGGGCTCCATGGTTTCAGCCTCGGGTTCTGCATTGGTGCAGCCTACCAGGGCCAGGCTGATCAGGCCAGCGGCAATCGCACCAGTTTTGAGGGATAGTTTCATAGGTCAGGTCTCCTTTCACCCCGTAGAGAGGGGGGTTAATGTATTAGATGATATTTTTGTTGATGACTCCTTATATTACTCCCTGCTTGACAGGTGAAATAAATCTTTTAACCATGCAAGAAACTGGCACAGTCTGTTAAATTTAAGCACCTCTACCTTAAGATGCCTGTGGATACGCCATCTACCTTTTGCTGTAGCAGTCTAAAACAGAGTCTATAGTCTTCCTTGACCCCGTATTGGGTGGATTCCATGTCAGTTAAAAACTTAGTGTCAATTGGACTTTTAGTATTTGTTCCTGTCTCCCTATGGGCCGAACATGCAGGATGGAATGCCCTGACCATTTTTGGCCTGTCATCCCTGGCCATTGTTCCCCTGGCGATTTGGCTCAGCACCGCAACGGAAGAACTGGCCCTGGTTACCGGCCCCAGCATCGGTGGTTTAATTAATGCGGTATTCGGCAATGCTACAGAACTCATTATTGCCCTGGTTGCCCTGAAAGCAGGATTAATTGGCATTGTAAAAGCCAGCATTACCGGCGCTATTTTGGCTAATGTGCTGCTGGTCATGGGCCTCTCTATGGTATTTGGAGGGGTGCGGTTCAAAGAGCAAACCTTTAACCAGATGGTGGCCCGCATCAACGGGTCTACCATGACCCTGGCGGTCACGGCCATTGTGCTACCGGCCATGGTCATTAACACCTCTAACATCATCGAACCTATTGCCATTAAGCGCCTGTCTCTGACGGTGGCGGCAGTGATGATTTTTGTCTACGGCCTGACCCTGCTTTTTTCCCTGAAGACCCACAGCTATCTCTACGACGTGGGCAAGAGCGATCTGAATGCTGACATCAAGGAGAACGGCGAAGAGAAGCCTAACCCCTGGTTGTGGACCGGGGTGCTGCTGGCGGCCACCGTGGGTGTGGCGTTTATGTCTGAAATTTTTGTGGGAGCTGTGGAAGAAGCCACCGCCAACCTGGGGTTTACCGATCTGTTTACCGGGGTCATTCTGGTGCCCCTGGTGGCTGGTGCGGCAGAATATGTGACGGCGGTGCGGGTGGCGGTCAAAAACAATATGGATCTGGCCGTTTCCATTGCCATGGGGTCTAGTCTGCTGGTGGCGTTGCTGGTCGTTCCCATTCTGGTGATTGTGGGGCAGATCATCGGTCAACCCATGGACCTGAACTTCAACCTGTTTGAGGTCATCGCTGTGGTTATTGCCGTCACCTTCGCCAACCTGATCAGCCTGGATGGACGCTCCAACTGGCTGGAAGGGATGCTGCTGTTATCCACCTATGTGATTCTGGGGGCTGCGTTTTATTTTCATCCGGTTTAAACCAAGTTCAGCCCGAAATCTAGAGTTGTCTCTATGACATTTGCAAAACTGGGATGCACCCCAACCTTTTCCACCTCCAGAAGTGGAGTTTTGCTTAAGGGCAAGCTACCGATTTCGAGCTGGACCTGGTATAGATTTTTTTTCACATCTCAATTTGTGAGCGAGTCAAAAGATTGATTTCTAACTATGGCGATTCAGAATAGGTTGGCTTTTAATTGAGTTGAACTTTACTCAGTTTGGAAACTAGCGTTGTGCTTTGAAATAGCTGCCGCTAGCAACCTGGGCGAGTGCATCCCAGTTTTGCAAGTCTGCCCTCATCCCCCAACCCCTGCTTCGCGCGTCCTATGTCCTTCGGACAGCAAGCAACGGCCTACTCCCAAAATGGGAGAAAGGGAGCCGGAGTCAAAGTCCCTCTCCCGCTCTGGGAGAGGGATTTAGGGTGAGGGCTGCAAAACTGGGATGCACCCACCTGGGCCGAGTACCAACCAGTTCCACCCCGTTGCAAAAATTTGCCGCCCTATTCGGAGCAATTCCCATGACCCATGATCTACATCTTGATGTCAACGCCTATGAGTTCACCCCAGAGTATGCGTACGGGGCTTACAGCCCTAAGGATGCTCTGGCCTTTGCCCTGGCCTGCGAATTGACCTACGCCATTAAAGATGAACAGAAAGGCGGATCTGATTTCGTCGCCAAAAAACTCCAAGAGCAGTGGCATTTTTCAGAAGTCACGATTATTAACAAATTTTTGAGTAACGATATCGATACTCAGGGTTTTGTTGCCTCTAACAATGACCACATTTTAGTCACGTTTTGCGGCAGCGAGTCTTCCGAAGACTGGTGGACTAACCTCACATTTACCTCCGAGACAGGACCTTTTTGGGGCACCAGGGTCCATAAAGGATTTCAAGATGCGTTAGTGCCCACGCTGGTCAGAATTGCCTCAGATGCCCAGAGGTACAACCCCGCCAGCAATAAACAAATTTGGATTGCGGGCCACAGCCTGGGGGGTGCCCTGGCCGTTTTGTTAACCGCCATGCTCATTGCTGACGAGGTTCCCGTGGCGGGGCTTTACACCTACGGAGCACCCAGAGTGGGGAACAAGGCTTTTGAAGAAGCCTTCAATCAGCAATTCACCAACGCTTTTCGGGTGGTGAATCAGGATGATATGGTACCCCACCTCCCCCCTGAGTTTTGGGGCTACAGCCATACCGGCAAACGGGTACTTTTTAGCAGAGACGGTATCCGTAGTGAAGACAGCAACACCTGGCAGGATTTTCGAGCCAAGATAGGAAGCTGGATCTACAAGGCAACCCAGGCCGAAGTGAAGATTGGAGATCCCCATCGGTTAGTGACCTCTGAGGGATACCTGAAAAAGCTCAAGCATGACTTCGAAAAGGCTATGAGCAATCTTTTGTGAACCTTGTCCAAGTCCAGCAGTGGAGTTTTGCCTTAGGAATGAGGATTTTATAACATCCAATTTTTGTAGGGCAGGTATGCTGCCTGCTCCTGGACAGCCGAGGCGGCTATCCCACGTTATTGAATCCCCATTCCTTAGGGAAAGCTACAGACTTCGAGCTGGACTTGGGGTTAAAACCAGTTCTTTATCAACCCGACTCGAACATCTCGTCAATCAAGCTCTGGTAATGGTTCAGCACCACATGGCGCTTGATTTTTAACGTCTGGGTCATCATGCCGTTTTCGGTAGAAAACGGCTCCAGCAGCAGGCGAATGGGGCCTATACGATCGTTGCGGCTGTAGCCGGGGCGATTTTTCACTTCTCGGTTCAGTTCCTGGCGCAAAAGGTCGCATACCGGTTGACTGGGAGAGTAGGGAGAAGGCACCGCTCCAGAGGAGTCGGTATCAGGCAACTGCAGGTCTATATTTCGCTTTGCCGCCCAGGCTTGCAGAGCATCTACATCGGGCACAATCAGGGCCCCGAGGGACCGCTGGTCTTGCCCGACCACGACCATTTGATCGATGTAAGCACTGCGGCTACAGGCGGCTTCGATCGGTTCGGGTTCGACATTTTCGCCATTGCTTAGAACGATGGTATCTTTTACCCGACCCGTCAAAATCAGATCCTCCTGGGGCGTCAACCAGCCCAGGTCTTCGGTGTCGAACCAGCCCTCGTCATCTATTACGGCTGCGGTGGCATCAGGCTTTTTGTAATACCCCGCCATAATTTGCGGCCCTCGTGCCAGCAAAGACCCCCATTCTCCATGGGATAGGGTCTGCCGAGTCTCTGGGTCAACGATGCGAATTTCTGTACCGGGAACGGGTTTACCGGCAGAGCCCCGCAGGTTGTGCCAGGGTCGACGAGCGGTGAGCACCGGGGAAGTTTCGGTCAGGCCATAGCCTACGATGACATCGACCCCGATGATTTCGAAAAACTGGTCTAATTCCAGGCTGAGGCTGCCCCCACCGTTGATAATTTGATTGAAGTTGGTGCCCATTCCGGCTCGAATGGTTTGATATACCAGGCGATCTGCTAACCGATGAGCCGGGGCCAAAGCCAGCATTTGAGTGCGTGCCTGTAGCCGCTGCAGGGCAGACGGGTTGGGATAGTCGAGGCTGAGGCCATGGACGATGCGCCGATTTTTAACATAGCGGCGACTCAAGCTAAAAGCAGCCCTGGCCAGGCGTTGGCGATTGATAGATTGTCGCTGAATTTGTTTATCGACACCGTCTTGAATTGCCTCTAAAAGTCGCGGTACTGAAATGAAATATTGGGGCTTATGGTGCTTTAAGTCCTGCTTAAAGTGGCGCAAGTCGGTATATATCATCGTAACTCCCTGGGACAGGGCGAAATACTCGCAGGCGCGTTCGTAAATGTGCCAGGTGGGCAGTATAGAGAGCAACCGGTCGCCGGACTGGGGCTGAATAATGCTGCCAAGGGTATTCACCTGGTGCAGCAGGTTAGCGTGGGTCAGCATTACCCCTTTGGGTTTGCCCGTAGTGCCAGAGGTATAGAGTAGGGTCGCCAGGACATTAGTCCCCTGCTTTACCGGTTGCAGGCCATGCTTTGCGCCTTGCGCCATCACCTGTTCAAAATTCAGAGTTTTGACCGCTGCATCAGCCTGGGGTTCTTCGTCAGCAAGCAGAATCACCAACTCAATGGGTAGGGTTTCGAGATGATGCTTAAGCTTATCCAGGGCTTTCTGGTTTTCAATCACCAGCACCGTGGCATCGCTATTCTCCAGAATATAGAGCAGTTCATCTCGCTCGGCCTGGGCACTGCGCACAATATCGATGGCTCCTGCGGCCATAATGCCCTGATCTGCAATGAACCAGCGGGGTTGGTTCTCAGCAAACAGCGCCACGTGAGATTCAGGCTGAATGCCCAGGGACTGTAACCCCCCGGCAAATTGATGAATGCGTTCCTTTAGCTGCCGAAAGGTAATGGATACCTCTGGTTTTGCGTGGGGGTCGACCAGGGCTGGGATGTCGCCAAATTGTTCGGCGGCCTTTTCCCATACCTGGGGGAGGCGCTGGATGGCCGAGTAGGTCGGCTGCTGGTCAAAGTAGTTTTGTTCTCGACGGGCAGATTTTACCGCCGTCGAGGTGGCAGCGGAGGGCATTTTATTTCTCCGGTAGCATGATTGAAACTTCAATGCAGACGTATTTCTGACCAAACCTACAGAGCAGAGGGAAACGTCTCTGGTTCGGCGGTGTCGGGCTGGGCCAGTTCTAGGGGCTCAACGGCTCTAGAATTGTCGATGTGAATAATGACATCGAACTGCCGGGGGAGTTCGGCTTGAAAGTAATGGCTTGCCCGCTCTGTTTCGGGCCGGTAAATCACACCGATGGCCCTTTCCATCCGGGCGGGCTGAAGCAGTTGGGCCACGTCCTGGTCTACATCCATTAGCAGCATAAAGCGGCGATGATCAACATCGTGAAAGAGGGCTTCATAACTGTCGGCCAAACCGGGCCGGACCCGCTTCATTTCTACCGGGCCACCCCATGTAGAAGCCGCCGCTACGGTTCCGGTGTAGGTAGTAAAGCCGATGGAGATGGCCTGATTGCCATACTGACTGCGCACCAGCTGCCCTACATTTAGCTCTCCCCGGCGACCCATGGAGGTGGCACGGGCATCGCCCAGATGGGAATTATGGGCCCAAACGACCACCTTTTGAGGAGTCCCACTGGTCTGCCCCAGGTAATCTATCAATTCATTCAGGGTTTCTGCCATGTACTCATCCCTGAGGTTCCAGGTGGAAACCCGACCGCGAAACATATTGCGGTAGTATTCTTCGGCATTGGTCACCAGGCGGGCGTTTTGCTCGGCATAGAAGTGCTCGTCTTCGGGAATGCGGCCATCCCGTTCGGCATAGTCGGCGATGCGCTGCTGCAGGTCGAGCAGCTGGCTGACCGCTTCGTCTTCGCAGGATTCAGACAGGTTTAGAGAGGCTGCGTAGCCATATTCCTGGCTGTCTTCTCCAAAGTGGTCAAAGCAGGAGTAGCGTTGTCGCGCCCGCTGGGCCGCATCGGGGTCTACCGAATCGAGATAGTGGATGACGGCATCAATGGAGCTATACATGCTGTAGAGGTCGAGCCCATAGAACCCGACGCGAGTCGCCGCAGGGGATAAAGAGTCGTTGTACTGCTGCAGCCACATCAAAAACCGCAGCACATCGGTATTGCGCCACATCCAGGTGGGAAATCGGCGAAAGTTCGCCAGGGCCTTTTCCCCCGACTGGTCATCGCTGACGCCGCGGACAAAGCGATTCACCCGGTAAGCGTCTGGCCAGTCGGCCTCCACGGCGACGGCGGTAAATCCCTTTTCGGCAATCAACCGTTTTGTAATTTCGGCCCGCTCGTAGTAAAAGTCATGGGTCCCGTGGGACGCCTCGCCGATGAGCACAATTTGGGCATCGCCAATGCGGTCCATTAAGGCGTCGTAATCGGTTGGTTCCCCCGCCAGTGGATGGGCGGCGGCGGTCAGAATATGTTTTGCTGAGGTGTTGATTGAGCTAACCATAAGTCATGTTCTAACGGCGACCAGCAGCTTCAGGCATTCGGTCCCTGACCTGGCGGAGCAGAGACTTAACTTCGTCATCTGAGGTTTGGGAAAATTCTTTATACCAGAGTCCAACAGCGTAAAACGGGCGAGGCGTTTCGGCACAAACAATGCGATCAACGGCTTTGCCCACCCAATCGCAAACGCCGGGTTCTGCCACGGGAACCGCCACCGTCAACTCTCTGGGCTGCTGCTGCTGAATAGCATCAATGGCGACCTGAATGGTAGCCCCGGTGGCCAGACCGTCATCAACCAGAATAACGGTGCGATCGCGCAGATCTAGCGGCGGCAAATCATCCCGATAGGCTTTCTCTCGCCGCTGCAGTTCTTGCTGCTCTTGTTGCACCACGATATTGAGTACTTCAGACGAAATCTTTAGCCGGGCCACCAGGTCGTGGTTGATGTAGCAAAAGTCTTCGGAAGCAATTGCCCCCATTGCCGTTTCTTCGGCCCCAGGAACGCCCAACTTTCGCACCACCAGCACATCCATAGGGGCATTAATGACCTTTGCCACTTCCGCAGCTACGGGCACTCCCCCCCTGGGTAACGCAATGACTATGACATCAGGACGTTCAGTGTAGGATTTCAGCAAATTAGCCAACCGCTGGCCGGCATCAATTCGGTCTTGAAAAAGCATAGTGTTAAGCTGAGCAACTGTCCTATCTTTCTTTAGAAAGAAGTTTTCTACTGTGCTGCACCTGTAAACCTCAAAGTCATAGCTTGATCCATTCGTGAGTTATGCACAGCTGTCATAATTCCTCCCCCGTCTCAGACCAACTACAGTTCTCAACTCCGCTGGTCTAAACATCTGAGGCCAGATACCTACCAGGTCCAGCTCGAAATCTGCAGGTTGCCTTTAGACAACACTCTACTTCTGGACCTGGATAAGGTTTATCCCAGGTCCAGCTCGAAATCTGTAGGTTGCTTTTGGACAACACTCCACTTCTGGACTTAACCAAAGTTGAGTGCATCCCAGTTTTGCAGCCCTCACCCTAAATCCCTCTCCCAGAGCGAGAGAGGGACTTTGACTCCGGCTCCCCTTCTCCCATTTTGGGAGTAGGCCGTTGCTTGCTGTCCGAAGGACATAGGACGCGCGTAGGTCTGAGACCGTGCGAAGCAGCAGGGGTTGGGGGATGAGGGCAGACTTGCAAAACTGGGATACACCCACCAAAGTTAAACAAAGCTCAAAATTCGGTGTTCTACCAAAAACTAAGATTTTGCTATTACGATCCAGTAAAAACTCTCATACCGACAAATCACATCTTCCAAAAGGGCTAAATATCCCAGGTTCAGCTCGAAATTTGTAGCTTTCCTTTAGACAAAACTCCACTTCTGGACTTGAATGAGATTTATCCCAGGTCCAGCTCGAAATTTGTAGCTTTCCTTTAGACAAAACTCCACTTCTGGACTTGGATAAGATTTATCCCAGGCCCAGCTCGAAATTTGCAGCTTTACTTTAGACAAAACTCCACTTCTGGACTTGAATGAGATTTATCTTTCTATCAAGATTTGCAAAGTCCCGGCAAAAACATCGATGCAATAAGTGCCAAAAAGATGCTGGGTTGAAATTAAAGTGGCTCTCGGTTCGGGGATTTACAAACTTTATCAGTGTCAGATCCTTCTGGTTGCTGACTGTTGAAGTGTCAATTTTTACCCCCTTACTTAGACACTTTCAACTTCCCGCAGGGTAGGGGGAAAGGGGGATCTTTGAGGTCTGCTTCATTCGATTGGAAACCGTTATAGGTCCGATAACGAACTTGAGGGACTGCCTCCTTCTTACCAAAATGGCCTGGGGGCAGAGTGGGGCAAATTCAACCTACCAGAAGGATACTTAAATAAAAAATAGCGAATATCACAAAGAGTTCTTTGAGAAAAGAAATGGTAAAAAAGAAAATGACCTCCCAGGCAGAGACGGCTCGACTTACCCCCTTTTAATAACATTTTTGAATTCCATTAAAAAACTCTAAAAAACAATATTTTATTGATTTAGGATGAATATGATACAGAACAGATGGTCTTACCCAAATCCAGAAGCAGGGACATTTTTTAGAAAAGCTGCCAGATCAGGAGTTCTACCTGGATTTAAGACTGGCTTTCTGTAATTCCTGTAAGCCATTTATTGCCTCTAAGGCTTAAAAGAGTGTCATGAAAAATGAGATCGTCAATATCACCCGTAACATTGTCTATCGCAAGATAGAGGAGATTATAAAAAATCCTGGCACCCCCTACGACGCTGCCTTTGCTAATCCTTATTTACGGCAGAAGTTGTTGGTTAGGGTGCTCAATGATACCGTCCCTCACTATGTTTCATTGACCCCAAGTCAGGACATCAACCCCGACCGGGCAGGTCAGTTTGTCATTGCCAGAGATGACGAAAATCAGATTGAATCTACGATTCAAGAAAACATTCTAAAAATCCTTCATGAGGAGGATGCCATCAAATACTTCCGGGTTCCTGAACAGCCTACCCATCCCCAAGAACCATCCCACTGGTTTGGTTAATCACACTGGAGCACAAGATGACACGAAGGTGACTAAGATGCTGTTTGATTTCGATTTTCTATCCCTTTTTCGAAAACAAAGGCCCCAAGAACTGCCCTGGTGGATCGAAATTACAACAAATCACCCCTCCTGTACCTATTATTTTGGACCGTACCCCAATCACCAGGAGGCTGCCGATCAGCAACAGGGTTTTCTAGAGGATTTGCGGTCAGAACAGGCCACTGACATTCAGGCCCATATCAAACGAACTCAGCCTGAGCAACTTACCATTGTTCAAAATGATAGGGGGCGATAAGGAGATCTCTGAAAACAAAATTACCTGTTTTGTGAGGCACTGCCAAGGGGCGCAGGCCCTGTGCCCCGACTCGGTGGCATTTTCTTTTCAAGAATTCTCCTAAGCAGTCTTGACCCTGGTTGACTGACAAAACTTCTCAACCAAATCCCTGAAAGCCCACCCTGCGGGAAGCAAGCTACACCCTAGCCCTCTCCCGAGGGGAGAGGGAACTGGAAAGATTGATCGGCTCCCCTCGCCCTCTGGGAGAGGGGTTGGGGTGAGGGCGTACAACTTTTGTCAGTCAATGAGGTCTTGACCTGCCCTAGTCTGCTCTTTCTTTGGAAGGGCAGACTTCCCTTTGCCGATGCTGCCAATGCTAACTTTCCTGGTTTTGCCAGGGCCATTTGCCTGTCAGTTCCATTTCCAGAGTAAAGCTCAAAAAAGTACGAATCAGTACGATCAGCGACAACACCCCCACCGTCTGAAAGCTTAAATCCACAGCGACCGTATGGATAATATCTGCGGCCACTAGAAATTCCAGCCCGACCAAAATGCCCCGTCCTAACTTTTGTCGGGCCTCTCTAAACAGCGGATCGCCGCTTCTCCCTTGTAACAGACGAAAAGCCGCCAGCCCCAGGGAGTAGAAAGAAAATAAGACAATAATGCCGACCCCAAGGATTTCAACTATGGCTGAACCTCGTTCTGCAAAGGGTTTCACGAATTCGACCACTGAACTGTTACCTTCCAACAATGCTCTTCGCCCTGATTGTCTATGGTAATAACCTGGTTGACCACCTTTTGCGGCAATACCCAGAACCTGTTGATGCCATCTGCCCGGCGATGGATAGCAAGATAGCAAGGGGCACCACAGGCAGCAGCTTGAGCTTCATAAAGAGATGGGGATAACCAGCAGCTTTTGGCGAGGACCGGGGCAAATGGCACGCCGTTGAACTTCAACGGGAACTGTGTAAACAAAAATCAACCAGAGTCAACTTCTGTAAACTTCTTTTTCTCGACTGTATTGATGTCAGAGCTTTCAAATTTTTGGTAAGAAAAACAGGGTGAAATGTCATGGATTTTTGAACCCAAAAAGTTCATCCTGAACAAGCATTCAGAGGATATTAAGGAATTGTTAAAAATAAATAAATATAGCGAAAAAGTGTTCCCTGGTATAAAACGAATTCCTGTTTCTTGTTATTCATAAATACCATGTGGGATTGGTGAGCGCTAGATGAGATAGGTTCTGCTGAGAAAACATTCCAGCCTTGTAGTTTGAGAGAAACCGTGGTTGGGCAGGTTTGGAAACTTAGTGGAGTATGGCCTTCAGGTCTTTCTTGAGGCGAGTCTCACCTATTACCAGGGAAGAGTTGTGGATTTTTCTTGACTATGGCTTATACCATCAAAGATGACTGTGAAGTTTGCGGCAGCTGTGAGCCTCAATGTCCTACGGGAGCCATTAAGCTAGAGGAAACTAAAAAGGGTTATTGGATTGACCCTACCCTATGTGATGGGTGTGCTGAGTACGAGGTACCCCAGTGCATGATGGTATGTGATATCGGAGCTTTAGACCAACTCCAGCCCAAAAAAGGACGGGTGAAAAGTAGCTTGCTGCCAGCGGCCATTCCAGAAATTTTTCTAAACGGTAAAACTAATCCCTTCGCCTCTTCTATGGTGGTTTGGGAAGCTTGCAATATTTTGGGCCAGCGAGAGACCCTACCCTGGCAGGTGGATGTGGATGGCAAATTGCTCTACCATCGGTCGGTACACCGGGGCCGAGGGGCGATGGAATTTCGTCTGGCGGTTAATCCTGAGGTGAGCACTCTGGAGCCTATGGGGGAGAAAGAGGGACGGTTTGCGATCGCCAATTTTGATCTGCGGGCGGCCTGTGTGCATCTCATATTTGCGGCCTACGCTACCACCGTGGCTTGTCCCTGGGAAGAGCCCTTTGTCCTGAATGACCAGCACATTGAGCAATACCTGGGGCTCGACAAGCGCAAAGACCTGACCAAACTTGAAAAACTTACCTTGATTAAAGACCTGGTGCATCAGTGCTGCCAAATCATGGTTTCGCTGCATTGGCCTCGCCAGGGCAGGGTGCAGTCTTTCAGCCTGGAAGAACACCCTGTCTGGCATCTTTTGAACACCAAATATTATTTCGAGACAGATACCGCAGGCGACCGCCACCTGATCGGCTTGGAATTTACTGTACGGGCCGGTACCTGGTCACGCCAGTTTCTTAACCAGCGAGACTATCGCCGCTTTATTGCTTTTTACCAGTACGGCACCCTCCCCCAGTCGCTATTAACAGAGGTAATGAGCAACTGGCAGCAGCACGAAGGGGCAGTGCGGCTGTTGCTGTGGCTGCTGTTCAAACTGCGGTTGGGGGGCGACCAGCGGGTCACCATTCGCACTCTGCTGCGGGTGGCCTATGGTGAAGCGAAAGTCCACGAAGCGACTACGGTGCGGGGTGCCCATAAGCGGTTACTCAAAACCTTTGAGCATGATCTGGAGATGCTGTACTACTACGGGTTAAAACCTCAATTTGACCCAGAGACCTATCCCGTTGCCATTCAACCTCTGTGGGCCAGGGTTGCAGATATTCCTGATGATGCAGACGATGCGCTGGAATTTTGGACCGAAGACGCTAATCAAACTCTGAGCCTGACCAGCACTGCCCCGCGAGACAAGTGGCAACGGCTGCTGAATGCTCGGTTGGTTGGATTTGACCTGTCGGAAGAATGGCAGCAAATTAACAAACGTACGACAAGACACCGTCGTCGTAAATCTCATCCAGCCAAAACCCATGCGCAAACAGACCATATTTCCGGCGAAGATATACGCCAGGCCAGGCAGCAACAAAAGCTGAGTCAGCGCACCCTGGCCAAGCGCATTGGCAAAAGCCAGAGCTGGATTCGAGACGTAGAAAAAGGGCGGTTTAGTATCAGTGCTGATGATGTAGAAGTGCTCCGAAAAACTCTGAACATGGAGCCATCTTTAATCAAATAAAAGCCTATCTAATCCCAGAATGGTGTTTAAGATCTGAGTGACCGGATTGAGCGCAATGCCAACTGAATCGCCAAACTGGGTCAGCCCCGATCGATTCACCACAATGATGTCCTGATCCGTCAGAATTGGGTTGATTTGCTCGTTGACGTCCTGACTAAAGTCAACCTCAATTTGTCGTTGGCTAACGGTGCCATCGGGGTTTACCCGTACCAAATCCACAACGGTGCGATTAGCACGGGAATTAAACCCACCGGCATTAAGAATGGCTTCGTTTAGAGCCGTATCGAGGGGCACTTCTAATATGCCTGGGTTTTCTACCTCTCCGGCAATGTAAACCTGGATGGCATCGGGGGCAAAGCTGGCCCTGGCTAATTCAGAGACCTCTCCCGGCAGAACATCCACCGACGTGGGAATAAATACTTCGTCGCCACTTTGCAGGACGACATCCTGGCGCAGGTCTCCCGATTGAATCAGTTCCCACAAATTAAAGGTACTGACTTCTGTTTTGTCGTAGGCTACATAACGGCGAATTTGCACTTCTTGAATATCTGCTTTGCCGGTAATCCCCCCCGCCTGAGCAATGGCTTCGGTCAGGGTGGGAAAGAGGGGAGTGTTGTTGTTGTCTCCGTCATTATTACCGCCTCGGTCCAGGGTATAGGAACCGGGCCGTTTTACCTCTCCGGCAATGGCAATGCGAATGGGCCGCAGGGTAATGGGGGCAATGGTGACCATGGGGTTGCGAATATACCGACGGTATTGGGCGGCCACCGTGGTTTCGGCATCCTGAATTGATTGTCCCAGCACAAACACCGGCCCTACCCTGGGCAAGTTGATGGTGCCATCTTGCAGCACCAGCACCTGGGTACTGTAATCTTCTGCACCAAAAACATCAATATTGATCAGATCGCCAATGCCAAGGCGGTAAGCGGCAGAAATACCGAAAATTTCGGACTGGCGGGAGCGCTGGTTGGGGCCGGGCGTTCCCCCAGGAGAGCCTGGACTGATGCCATTGTCCTGGGGCATGGTTTGCCCTGGATCAGCAAGACCAGGGGAACCCGGAGGAGCATTAGAACCGGGAGAGACTTCGCTGGAACCGCCATTGTAGGGCTGAGAAGGAACCTCCACCGGCAGGTTCTGGTCTGGGTCAAGCTGGGCATACCCCGACCCACTTTCCCCCAGAATGATGGCCACGGCTCCACCCAGGACTAAACCGATCATCCATGGCTGTGGTTTGTCAAAAATCATAAGGTTAGCTTTTGTCGGTTTGCGGGATCACGTCAGCTTTTTCGGTCTACGGGATGGACGAAGAGAAACCTATTTAAGTTTCCTCAGCAGGCAATCCATTGCCCATCAATCTATCAGATCGATTCATCGGAACCCAGCAAATCATCAGGAGCAGATGGGCTACCCTATTGCTCTAAACCTTGTCCAAGTCCAGAAGTGGAGTTTTACCTAAGGGAAAGCACAGTTTTCGAGCTGGACCTGGTATAAACATACCCCTTTTCAGATCCAGGAGTGAATTTTCCTCAGGGAAAGTTATAGGATTTTGACTTGCCATTGGGTCTAAACATCGGCTGACCGGACATCAAGAAACCGGGCAAAAAACAATCTCAAATATTTTTTGTTAGCCAGAATACAAGACTATAGCGAATCTCACTCTAATGAAATACACCGCAAAGATCTCCCCTGCCCCCTGATTAAAGGGGGTAAAGGTTGAAACTTAGGCCTCCAGAAACCAGGGGGATTCTCAGCTCACCAAGTTTGTGCCTCATTAACCTGAGAACCGCTATATCTTAAGATAACCGAATGCCAGGAAAATCCTATCCATAGGAATCAGGAAAACCAGCCAGGGTGCATCCCAGTTTTGCAAGTCTGCCCTCATCCCCCAACCCCTGCTGCTTCGCACGGTCTCAGACCTACGCGCGTCCTATGTCCTTCGGACAGCAAGCAACGGCCTACTCCCAAAATGGGAGAAGGGGAGCCGGAGTCAAAGTCCCTCTCCCGCTCTGGGAGAGGGATTTAGGGTGAGGGCTGCAAAACTGGGATGCACTCACCAGCCAAGACCGGAGCCAATTCTGCACTGATGGCTACCTGAAATGATCAGATATGACAGGTCAGTGCCGCTTCTAAGGCTGACTTCGCAGCCTGGGTGGTCACGCTTTGGGCCTTCTTCAGGGATCAGGCCCATGGGTTAGCGGCGAAAAATCATCCCCCCTCAGGCTCACTTAGCGCAGTTAGTAGATGACGTCTCAAGCCTCGATTTATGACTACTGATAGACCCCGAATGGCCAAACCGGGTTAAAAATCGGAGCAGTGTTTTTGGAGAAAACTTTTTTGGCGAAAACCAAAGTACATGAGGGCAATAAATCGGCTGGCGGAACACTACCGGCAAAATTCCGGTAAAGTTCAGGAAAAGTCTGGAAAATAAAATTTTTTGGAACAGATTTTCTAAAGGCCCGTCTCTGGGTGTATAGCTTCACTGATTTTTTGGAGCTACTCATTGAGGCCTGAACTAGATTTTGCAGATCGAGCATCCAAAGCATGGGATGAAAATGCCAGGTTCCCTTTCCGGGAGTAAGGGCTAGGGTTGCAGCCCATGATCAAAAACCTTACTACTCATCAGTTTTCTTTAGGAGAAGGCGCTGCCATGAAAATTGCGCTGGTACATGATTATCTAACCCAACGGGGAGGAGCCGAGCGAGTATTTGAATTACTATGTCGGCGGTTCCCAGAAGCTGATATTTTCACTTCTCTGTACGATCCTCAGGGCACCATTGACCTGCGAGATCGCACAGTCAACACCACCCTGCTGCAAAAGATTCCGGGGGCCAGTCAACATTTCCGCATGTTTGCGCCGTTCTATTTTCCGGCCTTCCGCCTGCTAAATCTGGACGCTTACGATCTCGTGTTGAGCAGCACAACCAGTTTTGCTAAAGCTGTGCGGACTCGGCCAGATGCAAAGCACATTTGCTTTTGCCACAACATTACCCGCTTCCTGTGGGACACCCGCACCTACCTGCGGGGGTTTAAGGAATTTCAGGTGCTTACCCCGATTCTGGAACCGGTCTTCGCCCAGATGCGCAAGCTGGATTTGCACTATGCCCAGGAACCCGACCTGTATGTAGCCAACTCCAGCATTGTAGCCCAACGCATTGAGCGCATTTACAATCGTCCGGCTTCGTTCATTAACTACCCCATCAACGGGAGTGGCTTCGAGTTTTGCGACCAGAAGGAAGACTTTTTTCTGGTGTCTTCCCGCCTGCTGAGCTACAAGCGCATTGATGTCATTGTTGAAGCTTTCAACTGGTTGGGGTTGCCCCTGGTCATTACCGGCACAGGCCCGGAGGAAGAACGGCTTAAAGACATGGCTCTGGATAACATTCAGTTTTTAGGCCACGTTAGCGATCCAGAGCGGTCTGCCCTCATGGCCCGCGCCCGTATGGTGATTGTGGCTGCCTTAGAAGATTACGGTCTGGTGCCCATTGAGGCCAACATCAGCGGTACCCCCGTGGTGGCATTTGGGGCTGGTGGCGTGCTGGATACCCAGATTCCCGGACTGACCGGATTTTTCTTTAACCGCCAGTCGCCAGAATCTCTCTATGCCACGCTGCTCAAGGCGATTGAGCACCCCTGGCATTACCCCAGCATTCGTGACCATGCCCTGAACAACTTTACCGAGGAGGCCTTTTTTAGAAAGCTCGACCAGTTTTTAGCCCAGGCTCTTGATACCGAGCCGATTAAAATTCCGGCCTGACTTAAACGATTTGAGCCAAAACGATTCGACCCAAAACGATTCGACCCAAAAGGATGATTCATGGTGGCAACTGCGCCCAAGGCGTCTTATCAAGAAACCGAATTTGGTTACGGTCAGCTGTTCGGCATTTTGCTGCGGCGCTGGCCCTGGATTGCCGGTGCCCTCAGCCTGACTGTAGCCGGAGCCGTCTACTTTCTGCAGCAGGAGGAACCCACCTACCTCAGCACCATGCAGTTGATTGTGGAACCAAATTTTGATCAGGATCTGCGCGCCCAGGATTTTGAGGGTGTCGCCGATGACCAGGTGAACGAAACCGACTACGCCACCCAGCTGGCCCTGATGCGCAGCAGCCAGTTCATTGTGGAAGCCGTGGCGCTGCTCCAGGAGGAATATCCCGACCTGGATGCCGAAGCTATTGAAGAAGAGTTTGCCCTCAGCCGCATCGAAACCAATGACGAAGCCACCCGCATTTTTGAAGCGGTTTACATCGATCACGACCCGGTGCTCACCCAGCGATTTCTGGAGGAGCTCAAAACGGTCTATTTGCGATACAACGAACAGCAACAATCCAAACGGTTAGGGCGCGGTCTGGAGCACATTAACAACCAACTGGCCAAAACCCGCAAAAACCTGGAACAAGCCCAAAATAACTTAGAACAATTTCGCCAGAATCAAAACCTGCTCGACCCAACCCTGCAGGGGCAAGATGTCATTACCAGCCTGAACCAGGTACAGCAAGAGCAGCGGCAGACCATCGCTGAGCTGCGCCAGGTTGAACAACAGAATGCGGCCCTGATGGAGCAGGTCCAGCTTTCTCCCCAGGATGCCCTGGTGGCCTCACGATTAAGCCAGTCTCCCCGCATTCAGGCGTTGCTGACTGCCCTGCAGGACACCTCCCTGGCCCTGGCCGACCGGCAAATTATCTACACCGAAGAAGATCCCGAAGTTAAGGTCCTGATGCAGCAGCGAGACAATGGGCTGGCTCAGCTACAGCAGGAAGTGGGTCAGGTTGCCGATCAGGCCGTTCCCCAGCAGAATTCTGTTCCCATGGCCAACCTGCAGCTGGGCCAAACAGATATTGCCCTGGTGACCCAACTCCTGGAATCTACGGTTCAGCTCGAGAGCCTGAATGGCCGATTGCAAACCCTGCAGCAACTAGAAGCTTCTCTGCGAGCTGACGTTAACCGCTACCCCAGCCTGATGGCGGAATATGACCGGCTACAGCCGGCGGTGGAAATTGAGCGCAACACCCTGGAACAACTGCTACAGCAGCGAGAACAGCTCAGCTCTGAACTGGCCAGGGGAGGATTCGTATGGGAAGTGGTAGAACCCCCCCTGGAAGGGAAGAAAATTGGGCCTGATCCCCTCAAACCCATTGCCCTGGGCGTTGTTGCAGGGCTTTTCCTGGGGGGAGCCCTGGCCTTTGGTCGCGAGGCCATGGACCAGCGGGTGCGCACCTCTGCCGACCTGAAGCGCCAGGTACCACTGCCCTTATTGGGATTACTGCCCCTTTATACCGGGCGGCGGGGGTTTGCCCTGCGTATGGCCCCGGCGACTCAACCAGAAATTTCATTGCCCAGCCTGCATCCAGAGTTGGCCGATTCGGCCCTGATTCAAACGGTGCTGTCGCCGTCCTTCAGGGATTCTCTGGATCTGGTGGCCAACAACCTGCAGCTTTTGTCCGGTGAGCAGCCCCCCAGGGCGATTTCCATTACCTCCGGCCTACCGGGGGAAGGCAAAACCACCCTCACCCTGGGACTGGCCTTTAGCCTGGCTCGCATGAATCAACGGGTGCTCATTATCGATGCGGATCTGCGCCGTTCGGGCATTGAAGTTGAGCTGGGCATCGGTATGGAATCAGGGCTATCTACCCTGCTGGCCGGGCAAACCCAGAAGTGCCGCCCCCATCGGCTGGATTTCAGCGGCACCCCTGTAGATGTGCTACCGGCGGGGCCAGCGCCCGCCGATCCGATTTCCCTGCTGAGTTCCCCTCGATTTTCGCAGCTTATTCAGCGTTGCAAGGAGCACTATGACCTGATCATCGTCGATACTCCGCCCGTGCTGGGCATGGCCGATGCCCTTAAAGTTGGTGCCGTGTGCGACGGCACTGTACTGGTGGCTCGTCTGGACCGCATTACCCAGCCCACGTTGACCGAAGTTGTGGCAGTGCTGGACCCCATACAGGTTTTAGGACTGGTGGCTAATGGTGCCAAAGCCCAGCCTAATCGGTACCGCAGCTACGGCAACCCTGTCGGCACAACCGTTCTCTCTGGAAGCTGACAGGCGGAGTGACATCTCCCATTACAAACTTCCTCACCCCAAAAAACTATGACTTTTCCTAACGCTTTAACCCCCCAAGCTTCCCTGGCCCAGAGCAATATTTCCCAACCTCAGGTTGCTTCGGTGCTGGCCTGCAACTTGCTCTGGCGGCAGGACAAAATTGTGGTCACCCTGGCCGATGACACCACCGATTTCGTCCTACCGGCCCTGGCCGATGATGCCTGGTTTCGCACCTGCCTGGTTAAGTCCAAGGCTAAAGCAGTGTGCATCGATTCAGACATGGGGCAAGATGCCATCCACGCCTGGGCTAGAGCCTGCCACGAGGCCAAAAAGCCCATTTATCTGCGGGTGCCTTCCATGGCAGACCTGCCTCAAAAACAGCGGTCGATGGCCTGGTGGACCAAGCGACTATGTGATTTTGTTGCCGCTCTGCTGTTGCTGATTGTGCTGAGTCCCCTGATGGCCGTGCTGGCTGGGTTGATTTACCTGCAGGATAAAGGCCCCATCCTGTATATCCAATGGCGAGTGGGACACCGGGGCAAGCTGTTTCGCATTTTCAAATTCCGCTCCATGGGGGTAGATGCTGAGCAATTGCATCACCAGGTTATGGGCCAACAGGCCGGGCTGCATAAGCTCAAACAAGACCCCCGAGTTACGCCCCTGGGTCGATTCATGCGTAAGTACAGCCTGGATGAATTACCCCAGCTATTCAACGTGTTGCTGGGTGAAATGAGCATGGTCGGCCCCCGCCCCTGGGCCCTGTACGATGCCCTGGAGATTACCCCGAATCTACGCCATCGCCTCAACGCTTTACCGGGCATGACTGGGGCCTGGCAGGTCACCGCCCGCTCCCACGACTGTGACCTGACTTCTGTGAATCTGATGGATCTCGACTACCTGCGGGGCTGGAGCGTTCGCAACGACTTCAAGTTTCTGCTGATGACAGTACCCAAAGTTCTCGCCGGGTTTGGAGCTTATTAGGTAAGGAGATTTCTGAGAAAGGAGTTTCAGCTGGAGGGGCAAAGCATCTGGATGAAAACTTTTTGAGTCGTCATGTCAGTCTCCTCCCAGATGCTTCGCCCTTATAGGGAAAGCGCCACTTAAATTTCCATTGATTTAGAACAATATTCCGTGGGATGGGCATCCTGCCCGTCCCAGCTCAGCAGGCGAGACACCTGCCCGGCAAGACTGGTCGCTACCTGTAGCAGATTCCCATGGACATCTCTCCATTTTGCTAGCTCAGCTATTTAAAGGGTTATTTATGAACGCACAAGGAATCTCAGCGAGTTCGCCGCTTAATTGCATAAACTCCCCTCAATCAGAAGACGTCTCCCCTGCTGGCTCCCCCCCCCGGTTAACCGTGGTGATCGTTCCTCGGGAGCGGTTCAGCTGCACCCAGGAATCTCTGGAAAGCCTCCTGGAAAACACCTCCATCCCCTATAACCTGGTCTATGTGGATGGTAATTCGCCCCCTCCCATTTGCCGATACCTGCGGACTCAGGCCCAGACTCACGGCTTTCGACTACTGCGGTTTGACCGATTTTTATCCCCCAACCAGGCCCGGAATATTGGGCTGAGCCAGGTCAAAACTCCCTATGTGGTTTTCCTGGATAACGACGTGATTGTTTCTCCGGGCTGGTTATCATCCCTGGTGGACTGTGCTGAAGCTACCGGGGCCGCCATCGTAGGTCCCCTCATGTGCCAGGACAGGCCCCTGCACCAGACCATCCATTTTGCCGGAGGGGAAGCCCATATCTATACAGACAGTCAGGGACGACGCCATCTGCGGGAAAAAATGTACGCCCATATGCGTCCCGTTGAGGTGATGCGCTCTCGCCTGCAGCGTCAGCCTACCGAGCTGGTGGAGTTCCACTGCATGCTGGTGCGCACGGATGTGTTTCAGCAGACTGGACCGCTGGATGAAGCCATCCTCAGCACCAAAGAGCACATGGATTTTTGTATGAGCGTGATGCAGGCGGGGGAATCGGTTTACTTTGAACCCACCAGCGTTGTCACCTATGTGCCGGAACCGCCCCAGACCTTAGCGGACATGCACTTCTACATGCTGCGCTGGAGCGACGCCTGGGCCAAAGCCAGCGTCACACGCATGCAGGAAAAGTGGCAGCTCACCGCAGATAAATACTTCGAAAATACCTACCGACGGGCCAGGAGCAGACGGGTGATGACGTTTGTTGATCCTCTGAATCAGCGGCTGACCGGGTCTAACCAGCGGCATTTGCTCCATAAGCTGTTGCGAGGCAGTGAAAAGTACCTGAATCAGGGGATTTCATTCACTCATACCCATGGCTTAGGTCCCGAAAGTGGACGAATTTTACTATCTAAAGTAATCGACTATTCGGCCAACTCCCTGAAGCTTATTTTTCCTAAGAAAGAAGTCAGCCTATGAGTATGCGACAGAAGGTGCTGCGGGGGGCCATGTGGTCGGCGGCGGAAAAGTGGGGAGCCCAGATGGCCTCTACGGCGGTGTTCCTGCTGCTGGCCCGGCTACTGGATGCTGAAGCCTTTGGGTTAATTGCCCTGGCCCATGTGTTTTTAGCCTTTGTTTATACGCTGTTGGATCAGGGGTTTGCCCAGGCCATTGTGCAACGCGAAAATCTGGACCCCGAACATTTAGATACCGCCTTTTGGACCAGTGTGGGAATGGGGGTTGTGTTTGTTCTGGCCACCCTGTTCGGGGCCGGGTTCATGGCGAATTTCTACCAGGAACCCACCCTGGCTCCCATCATTCAGGGGATGTCGTTTAGCTTCTTATTTGCCGGGTTAAGCAGCGTGCATGCGGCGATTTTGCAGCGGGAGATGTTGTTTAAGGCGTTTGCGGTGCGATCGCTGCTGGCCACAATCGTCTGCGGCATCGCCGGAATCGGAGCGGCCCTCATGGGCCTGGGCGTCTGGAGCCTGGTGGTGAAAGAGTTGGTGTTCGGTTCTACCGCTTCTCTGTTGCTGTGGACCCAGTGCGATTGGCGACCCGGATGGCGGTTTTCAGTGCCTCACTTTCAAGCCATGTTTTCCTTCGGGATCAACATCGTCGGCTTCAATCTTTTGAACTTTTTGAATCGCCATTCCGACGATATATTGATTGGTTATTTCCTCGGTTCTGTTGCCCTGGGTTACTACAGTGTGGCCTATCGGCTATTGCTAATTATGATTCAGTTGTTTTCGAGAATTACAACCCAGGTTTCTCTACCCACGTTCTCAAGATATCAAAGCCAACCTGACAAAATGCGGTCGATGTATTATAAAGTAACTCAAATCATTAGTCTGATTTCATTACCGGCTTTTATGGCGCTGGCGGTCATGGCTCCAGAGCTGATCAAATTCTTTTTTGGAGAGCAATGGATGCCCAGTGTACCGGTAATGAGAGTCCTGGCGCTTGCGGGAACTTTACAAGCAATTCATGCCTTTAACGGAACCGTTCTGTTGGCAATGAATCAGCCCTTCTTAAGGCTAATCGCCCAATTCACTAATGCCTTAGCCAATTTGGTGATCTTCGCCCTGGTGGTTCGCTGGGGAATTATTGCTGTAGCGCTGGGGTATGTCATTCGAGGTTATTTGTTATCTCCACTTCCTCTATTCTTGGTTAATAAAACTCTGGCCATTGATTTCAGAAAATACTTTAGCCAGTATGCCCCCGCCCTACTGGGAACAATGGCCATGGTAGTCACTATTCTCATCACTAAGATTGCTCTAAGAGAATTGACCTACGATTTCTTTTACCTTGTTATATCAGGAATAACAGGCACTCTAGCCTATGGCCTAACCGTTACTTGGGTTGCCCCAGAGCTGCCTAAAAAGATCAAGACAGACATTCTGGCTCTGGCAAAAGCTTGACACATCAGTCAGTTATAACGGTTTATTCCATGGCAATTCTCCTCGGCATCACCATTCTTTTAGACCTCAAGGGCCTCAGGAGGTTAAACTGCCAGCTCTTACAAGTCATGGTTGCAAAGTATTTGCTCAAAGGGCCTAGTCAGTAAACATGCTGCAACAGAAAGAATCTTCCAAAGAATTCCAGACTCTATTTCAAACGAAACATTTAGAGGCTGACCTCAAACGGCGCTCAATTCGGGGGGGTACCGTTACCCTGGCTTCCCAGGGCTTCCGTTTTGCTTTGCAAATGGGCTCAACCATAGTGCTGGCCAGAGTGCTGACCCCAGAAGATTATGGATTAGTTGGCATGACCAGTGCCGCTACGGGATTTATCGAAATTTTCAAAGATCTGGGGTTGTCAGATGCGACCGTGCAACGTGCTGATATCAATCACCAGCAGGTCAGTACCCTGTTTTGGATTAATTGTGCCGTTGGTTTAGGCCTCACGGTGCTCGTTCTTGCCATTGCGCCCTGGGTTGCCAGTTTCTACAACGAACCCCGGGTTACTGGTATTATGAATGCCCTATCAATCAACTTTTTTCTAGCCAGTCTGGCGGCTCAACATACCGCTTTGCTGAAGCGCCAAATGCGATTCTCAACCCTGGCAATAATTAACGTCTTTTCCATGACCACTGGCGTCATAGTTGCAGTCATTGCCGGTTTTGTAGGAGCAGGCTATTGGTCATTAGTTCTAATGTTTATTGCTAGCGTTATCACTTATACCAGTAGTAATTGGATAGCATGTCGCTGGCGACCTGGTTGGCCAGTCTTTGAATCCCAGGTTGGATCAATGCTGAAATTTGGTAGAAATCTAACTGGTTTTAAGGTCGTCAATTACTTTTCTCGAAACCTCGACAACATTTTAATTGGTCGGTTATGGGGTTCAGTAGAACTGGGATTATACGCAAAGGCATATCAACTCATCTTGCTGCCGATCAACCAAATCAATGGTCCAATGACAGCAGTAGCCATGCCAGCGCTGAGTCGGCTACAAACCGACCCTGAAAGGTATAGACGCTATTACTATAAAGCTATTCTAAATATTTGTTTTATCGGAATGCCCATTATTGGATTCCTCTTTGCGGCATCAAGGGAAGTAGTACTGGTTGTTTTGGGTCCTCAATGGGTAGAAGTTGTGCCAATCTTCCAGTATTTAATGCCCGCCGCTTTTGTAGGGACCTTCAATGTCGCAACAGGATGGGTATTTCAATCTCTAGGACAAACTGATCGTCAGTTTAAGTCAGGCTTAGTGGGAACTGGACTTAGAATTGCTGCATTCCTGTACTTTGCTCGCTGGGGGGCAGTCGGGATGGCTATTGGTTATTCGATAACAGAAATGATTTGGTTAATACCCCGCCTCATATATTGTTTCCACAAAAGTCCTCTGAGTTTCTGGGGCTTAGCCAAAATAATTTCTTATCCTTTTACCGCATCAATATGTGCGGCATTCCTGGCGATGCTCGCCGAATATCCCCTCTCCTCATCTGATTCGTCGGCTATTTTAGTCTTGTCTTCCAAAGGAGTTTTGTACCTCGTCAGCTATATCGCAATTTGGTTTTTAATGCCTGGAGGAAAAGGACTGTTTATGGATATTCTAAGTACAATAAGTCAGCTAAAGAAATGAAGCTTGATTTGTCAAAAAATTTCCACTATTTTATCCATACCAATTGCCAAATCACTTCAGTTTTTTGTCCTAAAGGAAGATTATGTTGCAAGACAAACCAACCGAGACGCCAGTTTTTATTGTCGGCTGCGACAGGTCGGGAACTACCTTGCTGCGCCTCATGCTCAATACTGGCCCCGATCTCTATATCCCAGCAGAATCGCGGTTTTTTGGAAGGTTGCAAACTTTCCAGCATGACTATGGAGACTTCACACAAACTACCCAACGCTACTTTTTTATTCGAGACCTACAGCGCAACCAGGCAACTAAAAAAACAGATTCTTTCTCTATCTTTAATCTAACCCCCGGTGAGGCCGAAGCGGCGATTCAAGCCTATGCTCCGACCAACTTAGCCGGAGCCACGACTGCCCTTTATCGTGCCGCAGCTCACGCTCAGGGCAAACTTCGATGGGGTGATAAAACTCCCAGGTATATCGAAGAAATTGACTTACTGGCAGAAGCTTTTCCCAAAGCTCAGTTCGTCCATGTCATTCGGGATGGAAGAGATGTCGCCATTAGTATTCGCCGGGCCGGTTGGGTTGGAAATATCCCTCAAATCGCCGAGTACTGGAAACAGCTAGTCTTGACGGGGCAGAAATCGGGATGCCAGCTAGGCCCTGGGCGCTATCGAGAAATTCGATATGAACAACTGGTCACCCATCCCGAAGCAATTTTGAAAGACCTTTGCTCCTGGCTCAATCTTCAATACACCCCAAGCATGCTGGAATATCATCGTCAATCTGAAGCAAGTATCCCTCAAGTGCATGCTGATTTGTTCAAACTTACCAAGCAGCCCGTAAATGCGTCCAGAGTCGGCAAGTGGAGAGTAGAGCTAAAAGAAAGCGAGATTTTTGACTTTGAAAACATCGCCGGAGACCTGCTAAATGACCTTGGTTATGAGCTAAGCGGCAAACAGTTTTCCCTGAAGACCAGATTACACCGTCACTTTAAGGATACTGCTCAAGCCGTCTATGCTTTCCTAAAGTCGAAGTACAAAAAAGTTATTTTAGATGAATTATTATCATGAAAATCGCTTTCCTTTTGCGCGAATTTCCGGTTTTGTCAGAAACATTTATTTTGAATCAAATAACCGGCTTACTTGATCAGGGACATGATGTTGAAATTTACGCTGATGGTCCTCGAGGAGAAGGTAAAGTTCATGCAGCTGTAGAACAGTATGATTTATTAGAAAAAACTTATTACTGGGGAACTCCCTCAGGTAGAGCCCAAAAACTTGGGCAAGCGGCTGGGCTCATTGCCAGGCATTTCCCCACCCATCCGGCTATGATGCTCAATAGCCTCAACATCTTTACATACGGGCGACGGGCACGTTCCCTCAAGTTGCTGTATCAGGTTGCTGGCCTGTTGCCCCAGCGGGCCTACGACATTATCCACTGCCATTTTGGTTTCAATGGCAACGTAGCCCTGGACCTTCGTAAACTAGGGGTGCTTAAGGGCAAGATAGCAACCACTTTTCACGGCATTGATATCACTAAATACGTCCGGACCCATGGCAAACTCTACTACCAAGATTTATTTCGTCAGGGGGATCTGTTTTTAGCTATCAGCGAGAAATGGCGGGAACGATTAATTGAGTTAGGCTGCCCTGAAGAAAAAGTTTTCCTACATCGACTGGGGGTAGACCTGAACAAATTTGAAGTAACTTTTCCCCAAGCTGATCAAGATTTTGTGTTAGTCAGCATTGCTCGGTTAGTTGAAAAAAAAGGCATTGAATACGGTATTCGAGCGGTGGCTGACCTAGGGCATCAATATCCCAAGATTCGCTATTACATCATTGGCGATGGTCCCCTGCGGAGTGATCTAGAAGGGTTGATTCAAGCCCTCGGAGTTCGTTCTCAGGTCATTATCCTGGGATGGCAGGATTATGACTCAACCCTGGCCTATCTGCGGCAATGCCATGGGGTTTTAGCCCCCAGCGTGACCAGTGCAGAAGGCGATCAAGAGGGTATTCCCATTACTCTAATGGAGGCCATGGCCATGGGTAAGCCTGTGATCAGCACCTGGCACAGCGGTATTCCAGAGTTAGTCAAGGATGGGGTAACAGGCTTATTAGTGCCGGAGCGGGATTTCACCATGCTATCCGTCCGCATTCAATACCTCTTAGAGCATCCAGAAACCCGTCAAGCGATGGGGCACCAGGGTCGCCGGGTTATTGAGAAAGACTACAACCTCAAGCTCTCAAACCAGCGTCTAGAATCGCTTTTTCAGTACACGGTCAACGGTCATCGACAACAGGAATTTGCCGGGGCAAGGGTATGAATATCAGTCATAAAAAGAAAACCTTCTTACTGCTTTCGATTTCTCAAAAGTTTTCTCCTGAGACAAATCCGACGGCAATTCGCTCTAGTAAAACCCTGAAGTATCTACCGGATAGTTGGCAGATTCACGTATTGTCTGAAAACGAAAATGCTGCCTTAGAAAGGGCACAGATGCATTTTGCTCGGTCCTGGTATCCTCAAACATTAATTCGACTCCTTAAAAAAATTAAGCTAACCAAAGTTTTGGAATGGCTAATCTGGCCAGACGACAGTATTTTTTGGCTAATTTCAGCGGTCCTAAAGGGGAGAAAAATTATTCGAGGCCATGACATTGATGTCATTATTGTATTCTTAAAACCCTATTCGTCGGGGTTAGTTGGAGTTCTGCTTAAGTGGATGACCCGAAAACCTCTGGTCATCAATATATGTGAACCTTCCACCTGCGATGACCTCTATGCCGTGTTTCCATCGAAATTGCACTACCATCTAGATCGCTGGCTGGAAGACTTTTATGTTCGCCAGGCAGACAGGATAATTTATGTCTCTCAGCTTAGCCTGGAGCTGGTGCGGAGCAGACAATCGCCGGAGCAGTTTTCTAAATTTAGGCTACTGCGAGGCGGAGCAGATCCCCAGGATTTTGAAGCTATCGGCCATCGGGCATCTTCAAAAGATAGCTTTGAAATTGTCTACACGGGGGGGATGACTGGCTGGAATGAGTTTTTAGACTCCCCTGAACCTTCTATCTTCGCCAAGTTGCGGCAGGCCTGGATGAAGTTGGGACAATACCACAACATGAAAGTTGATGCTTCTAGCTCTAGCCCTGTATTTATCGGGCAGGCTATCCAGCAGATTCTTGATATTTCTCCACACTGGGCAGGGCGGATTAAATTAAAAATTTATGGAAATAAGTTTCTGGATTATCGGCTTGTGCTGGAAAAGTTTAAGCTGCTCGAATTCGTTGAGGTGGAGGGTCCAATTCCTCACTCAGAGGTACTGCAAAAGCTGCAGTCAGCGGATCTGCTGTTTATGGCTTTGCCGGATCGGATTGATAATACCCCAGGGGATCGCATCTCCCTGAAAACCTATGAATACCTGATGACCGATCGCCCGATCCTGGCTGCGGTTCCTCAGGGTGAAAATCGTAACTATTTAACGGATAAATCTGAGGTCCATTTGGTCGAGCCCGATGATGTTAAAGCCATGGCAGGGGTGATTACCAATCTATTTTCTCGTAAGCTTTCTGGCGAGTCTCTCGCAGCTGATCGAACTAGAGAACAGGCTCAGGTAAGCTATGCCCAGCGTGGTCAAGAGCTTTCAAATCTGCTGACGGAACTGATAGACAATAGGAGTTCAAACGTATTGATTCAGACAATCAAAGAAACTCCATATGTTGCTGTAGGTGATTACTCTCAAAAAGAGCAGTTTAGCCTAGATTGATGGATGGCAATTTTACTTATCAACGTTGTTAATAACTTTTGCTATTGAAGTTTCATTTACTTCCAAGAATGGTTTCTAATTTTGCCCGGCTACTGATGATATTGCCCTCTACCCTGCGGGGCGGCGTTGAGGAATACAACCTGACCGCTGCCCGAGGGGCCATTGCCCAGGGTTGGGAAGTCCATGCGGCGTTTCCCGATAGACCGGGGACGGCTACCCTAATTCAGGACTTCCGGGACAGCGGCATTGCCTACCACCCGCTGGAGATTGCCGAGAATGAGAACCAACTGCCCAGCGTGACCCGGCACATTCCCCGGTTCTTTCGCACCCTGGGACTATTGATAAGGCTCAAGCCCGACGTGGCCCAGGTCACCCTGCCCGCACCGGATCACTGTATGGGTAGCATCCTCGCCTGCGGGATGCTGCAGGTACCGACGGTAGTACGGTTTGGCCTGGTGCTGCCCCTGGAAACGGAGATTAATCCCCTGCGCATTTGGGCTTACCAGTGGGTGCGGTCCCGGTGCCAGCAGTGGGTAACCATTTCCCGGAACAATCGGCGGTTGCTGGCGGAGATGTTTCGCATCCCGGAGCGGGAGATTGCCTGCATTTACAACGGGGCAAAGCCTGTTGCGGTCCACCATCCAGGGGCAGATGCTCGCACTACCCTGCGGCGGCAGGTGCGGCAGGAACTCAACCTGCCCGAATCCACCCGGTTGCTGCTGACGGTGGGACGGCTGAATGCCCAGAAGGGGCATCGGGATTTGATCCCGGCGATTCCTGCCATCCTGAAGGAGTTTCCAGAGACATGCTTTGTTTGGGTCGGAGATGGGGATTTGCGAGCGGAGCTAGAAACCCAGCTGCAGGAACATCAGGTCCAGGATCAGGTCTTGCTACTGGGGTATCGGTCGGATGTGCCCCGGCTGCTGCAGGCGGCGGATCTGTTTGTGTTCCCGACTCACTTCGAGGGGGGACAGTCGTTTGCGATCGCAGAAGCCATGACCACCGGCCTGCCCATCGTCACCTCCGACGCCAGCGGCATCCCGGAAGTGATTCAGCACCAGGTCCAGGGCCTGATTTTTCCCAAGGGCGATCAGGATGGCCTACGGGAATCCCTGCGCTGGGCACTCCAGCATCCCGAAGCCATGGAGTCCTTTGCCGAAGCCGCCCAGGAACGGGCTAAGGATTTCACCGAAACTGCCATGCTGCAGAACTACGGCGCACTCTGGCGACGCCTCAGCCAGCGCCACCCGGACGCGGATCCTTCCCCCACCGTTGCCCTCCACCCCGATCAGGTCTGACCCATGAGAATCCTCATCCTCTCCTGCCGCTACCCCGCCGACCTGCAGCGCGATGTACAGGGCACCTTCCGGCGATTTACCCTGTTTCTGGATGCCCTGAAAGCCATCGCCACCCTGGATGTGCTGTTCTTTGTGCCGCCCCAGGTTGAGGTGGACTATTCCCCAGTGGCCATCGCCACCAAACAGCAGGAACTCTCAGCCCACTGGAATGCCGCCATCAACCTGTGCCTCTGCCCCCAGCGACCCGTCCATGAAGAGGAACCCCGCTGGCAGCGGCAGCTGCGCCCGGTGGTGAACTTTCGAGAGCAGGGCACCTTCTACCCCACCAGCACCGCCCAGCAGGTCCAGGCGCTGGAGCAATGCCTGGAACGTCGGCCCGACGCCATTTTCTGCCACCGGCTGGAATCCATGACGCCCCTGCTGCAGACCCGCCGCCCCCTGCCGCCGATCTTTTTTGACCTGGATGATGTAGAACACATCTCCTTCGCCCGGCAAATTCGCCAGCCCCCCACCCGGCTGATGACCAAACTCTACTACCTGCAGATTCCCGCCCTGTGGTGGGGAGAACGTCAGGCCATGCAGCGGGCAGTGCGGACCTTTGTGTGTTCCCAACTTGACCAGTCCTACCTGAGCAAACGGTGTGGACTCGACGGTGTTGTTGCCATTCCCAATGCGGTGGCAATTCCCCCAGAGCAGCCCCCCTGCCCGGACCCCACCCTGATGCTGATCGGCGGCTACTACTACTACCCCAACCTCAACGCCGCCAATTTTTTGATTGAGCAGGTCTGGCCCCTGGTGCGTCAGGCCCGACCGGATGCCCGGCTGATCATTGCCGGCACCCAGCCCGAAAATATTCGGACTTACTCCACCGGGGCACCCGGTGTTGAATTCACCGGCTTTGTGGAGGATCTGGACGCTCTTTACCAGCGCTCCCGCATCGTCTGCTGCCCCATCCTGTCCGGGGGCGGCACCCGCGTCAAGATGATTGAAGCCGCCGCCTACGGCAAACCCATCGTCGCCACCCGGATTGGTGCCGAAGGTCTGGCCATGGAGGATGGTCGGGATTATTTACAACGCAATCATGCCGAAAGCTTTGCCAGGGCCTGTATTGAACTTCTGGAAAGGGATGAATGGTGCCATCGCCTGGGGGCTTCTGCGCGACAATCTGCCATTCAACAATACGATCGCGCCAACATTGTCAGAACAATTCAGTCCCATGTTGAATTAGCGATGGATCAGCTGCTGGATGGGACGAAAGTTTATCAGTGCGAAAAGGTGTGAGGCCTCTATGAAATTGATTCAAATTGTCCCCAAGCTACCACCAGAAGTTGATGGCATTGGTGATTATGCCTTTTTCCTGGCTCAACAGCTCCTGAACAACCATCAGGTCAAAACTGATTTCATAGTTTGCAATCCAGGTTTTAAACCCGGCCCGGAAGCAACTTCTTCTAAAGTTTTGGTCTTGCACCAGAGGCAGGCTCAATCCCTGATCGAATCCGTGCCGAATGATGCGGATACGATTCTACTGCATTATTCGGATTATCCCTATGATCCTAAATTTGGCTCTCCTTTCTGGCTTTTGTCTGCATTGGAGCAGCTAAAGAAAAACAGGACTTTCAAAATAGTCGTCATGTTCCATGAATTTCCCTGTTTTTACCTAAGAAAAAATCTGTACCTATTGCCGATCCAAAAATATGTGGCGGAGCGATTGGCCACCTGTGCCGATGTCGCTTTAACCAATAACTCGGCAACGCGATCGCAGCTCTCCAAATTACCCATCCAGACAGTAGACACCATTGGCGTCTTCTCAAATATAGGCGAACCAGGCGACCTTCCCGCAGTCGAACACCGCCAGCCCTGGATGGTGGTATTTGGCACCCCTGGCCGCCGCGCCAGAATTTATCAGAAAGCCATCCCTCAACTCACTCACATCAGTCAGGTTTTGGGGATTGAAAAAATTCTGGATATTGGTTCCCCTCTGAGTCTAGAATTGGCAGAAATTAATGGTATCCCTCTGGAGCAATGGGGAAGGCAACCCGCAGATAAAGTCAGCCAGTTAATGATGCAATCTCTGGCCGGAATAGCCTACTCCAGCGATAACCAGAAACTATCCAAGTCTGGAGTATTTGCGGCCTACTGCGCCCATGGTTTAGTGCCTGTTATCAGCAACCCAAAATCTTCTCCCATGGATGGCCTATTTGAAGGAAAAAATTTCTTATTTGCCCAAACAAAGACAACTGATATTAACACCCCCTTTTTGAATACCGTATCCCGACAGGCCGTGGCGTGGTACAACCAGCACTCAATTAAAAAGATTGGCGACTTCTTTTACAGCCATCTGACCACCCATTAGCCAGACCCCAGGGTTCTCGCACCAACTCTGCCACCAGACCCAACTCCCGCAAGAACCCCAAACTCTATCCCCACCCACCTGTCCACCCACCTGTCCACCCACCCCACCCACCCCACCTACCTCACCCATCCCACCCACCCTCTCTCTCCCAACCATGACCACCCCCCGCCCTATCTCCGCCGTCATCATTGCCCAGAACGAGGCCGACTGCATCGCCCATGCCGTCCAGTCCTGCCTGCCCTTTGCCGACGAAGTGGTGGTCGTAGATGGCGGCAGCAAAGACGACACCATCGAAATTGCCCGCCAGGCCGGAGCCGTCGTTTACCAAAATCCCTGGCCGGGCTATGCCAAACAGCGCAACTACGGGGCTCACGAAGCCAAACACGACTGGATCTTCGTGCTGGATGCGGACGAAGTAGTGGATGACACCCTGGCCACCGCCCTCAACGCCTGGAAGCGCCAGCCCCAGCTCCAGGCCAGCGCCTTTTCCATCAACCGTATCGGCGACTTCCTGGGAGTCTGGTTTGCCAGCCGTCCCGAGACCCACATCCGCCTTTACAACAAGCACCAGGCCCACTTTCCCGAAGTGCTGGTCCACGAAGCCGTCGACGTAGGCGACGAAAAGGTAATGAAGCTACCAGGCACAGTCTTCCATCCCGGCTTCCGCAACATCAGCGAACTGACCGAACGCTTCAACCTGTACACCAACCTCGACGCCCAGAAAGCTCACACCGAAGGCAAACGCTTCAACCTGCTGCGGTTCTTGCTCAAACCCCCAGCCAAATTTGTTCAGATGTACATCCGCAACGGCATGGTGCTCCAGGGCAAAGCCGGACTGTTTATGGCCAGTCTGTGGAGCTATTACATTCTTTTGAAGGAGATTAAGCTCTATGAAATTGACTGGGCGACGAAGCGAGGGGGAATAGGGAACAGGGAATAGGGAACAGGGAATAGGGAACAGGGAACAGGGAATAGGGAGGGGTGTAAGGTTTACGGTGCAAGGTACAAGGTCGGCTGTACACCCTACACCCTGCACCCTACACCCTGCACCCTACACCCTACACCCACCCACCTCACCTACCCCACCCACCTCACCTACCCCACCTACCCCACCCACCTCACCCACCCATGACCCTCTCCCCCCCCCACCCCCCCTCCACTACCCTCCTCCTCCAGCCCGCCCTGGAGTGGAGTCTTATCCTGAGCTTCGGGTTGCTCTGTGCCGGGGCGATGGTCACGGGCATTTCCTGGCCTCTGCGCCTGTTGTATCCCGGTGGTGCTCTGGTGCTGGGGATTGTGCTGTACAGCCGCCATCCCATTCTGTATGTGGGGTTTACCTGGTGGCTCTGGTTTTTAACGGCCTGGGTGCGACGGGTGGTGGATTTTCAGAGCGGCTGGCAGGAGCCCAGCGTGATTTTGCTGGCCCCTTACCTGTGTAGTCTGGTGGCAATCCTGACCCTGCTGAATGATTTGCCCCAGGTTTATCGCCGAGGAGGATTGCCCTTTGTGGTTGCCTTTGCCAGTGTTGTCTATGGCCTGCTGGTGGGGATCATCCGGCAGCCGTTTATGGGGGCGGCTGTGACGTTTTTGGATTGGGTCACCCCAATCGTTTTCGGGTACTACGTCTACTCCCACTGGCGGCGGTATCCTGACTTTCGCCGCCATTTCATCCGCGTTTTTTTGTGGGGGGCCATGGTCATGGGGGCCTATGGCGTCTGGCAGTATATGGTAGCTCCGGCCTGGGACGGGTTCTGGATTGAAAGCACCGGCCTGCTTACCTTCGGTAAACCCGAACCGCGACAGATTCGCGTCTTCAGCACCATGCATTCCAACGGTCCCTTTGCGGTGACGATGATGGCGGCACTGCTGCTGCTGATTAACCGGCCCGGAGTGCTGGGCTATGGCGCGTCTGCGGTCGGCTACCTGTCGTTTCTGCTGTCCCTCACCCGCTCCGCCTGGATTGGGTGGTTCCTGGGGATTCTGGTGTTTGCCAGCTCCCTCAAGTCCAGCCTGCAGATCAAAATCATTATGATTCTGTTCGGGATTGGCCTCTGCGCCCTGCCTTTGACCCTGATTGAACCGTTTTCCAGCGTGATTGGCTCCCGCCTGGGCACCTTTACCAACGCCAGCGGCGACGTCAGCTACAACGAGCGGATAGCTCGCTATAGCGAAATGCTGGGGGAATCCCTGTCTCAGATACTGGGGCAGGGATTTGGCGGAGCGGCAGAGCACATCGACAGCGCCATTCTGGATATGTTTTTTTCCCTGGGATGGGTGGGAACGCTACCCTACCTGTTCGGCCTGGTAACGCTGCTGCTGGGGGCGTTTCAGGTTACTGCCGTGCGGTTCGATCCTTTTGCCAGTGCGGCCCGTGCCATCGGGTTGGGGGTCTTCGTGCAAATGGTATTCGGCAGCGTCATGACCGGCGTTTCGGGTGTTATCCTCTGGACCTTTTTGGGACTGGTGCTGGCGGCTCAAAAGTACTACCGCCAGCACCCCGGCGAACTGTTACCGAATCAACCCGCACCACTACCGGCCCGAGACAACATCACCATTGAACTATGAGAGCTATGACGGACATCAAAAGCATCAACCTGTTTATCCCCAACCTGGACGGCGGCGGGGCAGAAAAGGTCATCCTCAACCTGGCCCAGGGCTTTCAGCGGCGGGGTATGAAAGTCTCCATTGTGGCGGCCCAGGCGGAAGGGGCGTTCCTCAAAGACATTCCCCCTGGGGTCGAGTTTGTAGATCTGCAGGCCACTTTCCCGGTGTTTGTGTCCAAAACCCTGGCCCTGAAGCACCACCTGCAGCGAACTCGTCCCGATTACTTGCTGTCGACCCTGGATATCCTCGGTTCGGCGGTGCTGGCCCGAAATCTGGCCCAGGTGCCCACCCAGGTGATGATGGTGGTGCAGACCCACCTGACCCAGCAGTTTAAGGACCGTCACGGCCCCCTGATGACCCGGCTGAAGTGGTTTGGGGTGGAGCAAATGTATACGCGGGCTGATGCGATCGCAGCCGCCTCCCAGGGGGTCGCCGACGATGTCGCTGGTCACACGCAAATTCCCGCCAAGGTGATTGAAGTCATCTACAACCCCGTCCTCACCTACGACTTCTACGACAAAGCCAGCCAGCCGGTAGATCATCCCTGGTTTGCTCCGGGGGAACCGCCTGTGATTTTGGGCGTTGGTCGCCTGGTCAAACAAAAAGACTTCGCTACTTTGATTCAGGCCTTCGCCCTGGTACGCCGGCAGCGTCCCGCCCGCCTGGTCATTCTGGGGGATAGCGACAAACGAGAACCCCTGATCAAACCCCAACTCCAGGCGATGATCCAGGCACTGGGGCTGACGGAGAATGTGGACCTGCCTGGATTTGTCAGCAATCCCTACGCCTACATGGCCCAGGCTCAGGTATTCACTCTGTCCTCAATATATGAAGGATTTGGCAATGTGGTCGCCGAAGCCCTGGCGGCAGGGACCCCCGTCGTTTCCACCGACTGCCCCAGTGGACCCGCTGAAATTCTTGACCAGGGCAAATTCGGTCAACTGGTGCCGGTCAAAGATTCTACCGCTCTGGCCCACGCCATTTTGAAAACCCTGACTCAGCCCCCTGACTCAGCCCGGCTGCAGCAGCGAGCCGCAAGCTTTTCCATCGATAAGGTCTGCGATGACTATCTACGGGTGCTGAACCGGCTTTAGTTCTGTTTACGGGTGCCGAACCAGCTTTAATCCAAAATTTCGAGCGTCTAATGGTGAAATTCTTAACCGGCAATAAATTCTCAGCAAGGCTGTCCTCAACAACTCCCCTGTCCCCTAAATTCTGGGGAGAACCGGAGCTTGCGCAGATGAACTCCCCTCGACCTCTGGGAGAGGGGCAGGGGGTGAGGGCAAATACCTTCTGCCAGGCAACCCGATGCCAAGCGACCATTCAAAAGCAGACTTCCGCTCCAGCTCCAGCTTTGCCAGAAACCGCCAATCCCCTCCCCTCCCTCAAATTTCGCACCCAGAACATCAACAACTGGATCTACGTCACTGGCATTGGCCGCAGCGGCACCACCTTCGTCGGCAAAATTCTCAGCCTGCCCCTCTCCGTGGACTACATCCACGAACCCTTCAATCCAGAGTGCGGGTTACCCGGCATCAACCGCTGGGATACCTACATCCGCCCCAGTTTGGATACTCCAGAAGAGCAGGCCCTCCATGGGCAGATTAAAGCCATCTTTACCTACGATTTCACCCTGCGGACCCTGGTGCCCGAGCAAAACGGACCTCTGCGCCAGTGGGTAAAGCAGCTAATCGGCAGTCGAGGACCGGTGAACTTGCGGCTGGCCAAGCTCAACCCGTTCCACACCGCCGCTGTGCTCAAGGCTCCCATTGGGCTGTTTTTGACGGAATACATGTACACGCACTTTGAGGTCAAACCCGTCATTCTGGTTAAACATCCCGTTTCGGTGATCGCCAGCCTGCAGCGGGCAGGCTGGTTCCCCAAACCGGCCCAGGCCCTGGATCAGCCCCACCTGGTCGCCGACTACTTTGCCGACGAACTCGAATTCGTCAATCACCAGTGGAATGATCCCATCCTGGCCATTGCCGCCTACTGGCGAGTGGTCCATAAAGTGCTGCTCCAGCAGGCGGCCCGGCATCCCTCCTGGCTGGTGATTGCCCACGAAGATCTGAGCGCCGAGCCGATACCAACCTTTCGTACCCTCTACGCCAAACTCGACTTGCCCTGGTCCTGGTGGGTAGAGCGGCATATCCGCGCCTTAACCGAACGGCCACCCCGTCGCGGAGGAAACCCGCGGATCCACCAGTTCGCCCGCAGCAGCAAGGATATTTTTGCGGCCCGACTGCACTCGGTATCCAGAGAAACCCGGCGCAAAATTTTCGACATTGTTGAAGATGTGGCGTTGCCCCTCTATTCCCGTGAAAGCTTCGCGATTGATTGAGATGCAGATTCTTTATACCAAAACAAACTTGCGGGAAAGTCACTCTTGAAGACCCCCCAACCCCCAAAAATGGGGGTGCAAGAGCTTTCAAAGCCCCCTTGAATAGGGGGATTTAGGGGGCCAACCGCTTGTAGGGTGGGCACTGCCCACCATCCTGATTAAACCTTTATCCGTTAAATCCTTAAATTGAAATTGATCCACATCTAACCCCATGAAAATCCTGTTTCTTGACCAAAGCGGTGCCCTGGGCGGGGCAGAACTGTGTTTGCTGGATATTCTCTCCGAACTACCGGCGGCCTGTATGGTCGGACTGTTACAAGACGGTCCTTTTCGGGAACGTCTGGAGGCACACCAGATTCCGGTGCAGGTGCTTTCCCAGGCAGGGATTAAAACCCGTAAGGAAAGTAGCTTGCTGCAAGGGATGGCCGGATTTGTACAGCTGCTGCCAATAATTCGCCGTACCACGCGATTAGCCCAGGACTGCGACTTAATCTACGCCAACACGCCCAAAGCGCTGATTTTAGGGGCCTGCGCGAGCGTGCTGACGGGGCTGCCCCTGGTCTACCACCTGCACGACATTATTTCTGCCGACCACTTCAGTGCTACCAATCGCAAGCTGCTGATTTTGCTGGCCAATCGATGCTGTCGTCAGGTGATCGCCAACTCAGAGGCAACCAAAGCCGCCTTTATCGCCGCCGGGGGAAATGAGGCCAAAGTCAGCGTCGTTTATAACGGGTTTCGGCCTGGGGATTATCGGGTGGAGGCGGGGGTGCGCGATCGCATCCGCCAGGAGCTGGATCTCGACCATCGCTTCGTGGTCGGCCACTTCAGCCGCCTCTCTCCCTGGAAGGGCCAGCATGTGTTGATTGAAGCCCTCACCCACTGCCCCGAAAATGTTTGTGCCCTGCTGATCGGAGATGCGTTATTTGGGGAAGACTACTATGTGCAGGAACTCCATCGCCAGGTAGAGTCCCTGCAGTTACAGCATCGGGTGAAGTTTTTAGGCTTTCGCACCGATGTACCCGAGATGATGGCCGCCTGCGATCTGGTTGCCCATACTTCCACGGCCCCCGAACCCTTTGGTCGGGTCGTAGTGGAAGCTATGTTGTGCCAACGACCTGTTGTTGCCGCTGCCGCTGGAGGGGCAGTAGAACTGGTAAGCCACCATAAAACCGGCTGGCTCAGCCCCCCTGGGGATGCCCCAGCCCTCGCCGCCATCATCAACACCTGCCGAGACCAGCCCGAAACCGCCGCCATAGTTGCCCGACAGGCAGAGCAACAGGCCCATAAACGGTTTCACCTGTCTCAAACCAACACGCAAGTCTACAGTCTGCTATCGCTAGCTCCCCTACCAACCGTGGCCATTGACCCAGCCTGAGGGAGGGCAGATAATTCTCGTAACCACTCTTGCCAACCATAAGGGTTCGGCTTAGAGAGCATCCCGCTTTGGAGCGTCCAAAATGCGTCCCTTTCTTGTCGTAATTGGCTGCTCAATTCGGTAGCCCAAAATTCCCATGATTATTCATCAGGCTGTTAGTGCTGATACCTTCATCGACACCATTGGTATCAACACCCATTTGCACTACCTCGACACCGTTTACAAAGATTTTGTCGGGCTAATTAAACCTAGCCTGATTGACCTTGGTGTCCGCCACCTGCGGGATGGGGCCAAGACCTATGCCGGTGTAGACGAAGATACCTTTTTCTACAGGCGAGTCCGCGCCCTGGCCGCAGAGGGGATGCAGTTTACCTTCATCACCTCCTCCCTCGATACCCCCTGGGGACAGCCGACTAACTATGACTTACTGGATGAAGTTTACGACTGGAGCGATGGAGCCGTTGCTGCCTTTGAAGGCGTCAACGAACCCGACATTCAGGGGGTCGAAAGCTGGATTCCGGCTACCCTGCTGGGGCAAGAAGAGCTGTACAACACCATTCAGGCGGATCCCGACCTGCAACATCTACCCATCCTTGGCCCCTCCATTGTGAACTTCTGGAACCTGGATGATGTCGGGGACCTCTCCGACCTGATTGACTTCGGCAACATCCACAACTACTACGCCGGACGTCACCCCGAAACTACCGGTTGGGGAGATAACGGCTATGGCAGCCTGGCCTGGCACATGGCTGAAGCTTTCACCCTCAGCGGCGACGATCCCATCATGGCCACCGAAACCGGTTGGCACAACACCGTTGATGAAAACGGCAACTATGTCGGTGTGCCACCGGAGGTGGAAGCCACCTACATTCCCCGGCTGTTTCTCACCCACTTCAACGCTGGCATCGCCAGAACCTTTCTCTACGAGTTGATCGACCTGCGGGATCGCCCCACCCATCGAGAATCCAACTTTGGGCTGCTCAACAACGACGGTACCCCCCAGCCGGGATATTACGCTCTGCAAAACCTGATCCATACCCTGGAAGACCCTGGCCCTAATTTCGACCCCGTACCCCTGGGATTCTCCCTCCAGGGAGACACCGAAGATGTCCACCAAACTCTGTTACAAAAGCGAGATGGAACTTACTTTTTGGCTGTGTGGCTGGGCAAGGCAAGTTGGGATCCCAATACCAAAACCCGGATTGAAGTGCCCTCCCAAACGGTAACCCTGAGCCTGTCCGATGGCTTTAATGAAGCGACCCTGCACCAGTTTGGGTCCGATGGCATGGTAGAGGTCATTGCTGCCACCATTGCTGAAGATCAACTCACCCTATCGGTAACCGATACCGTTACGTTAGTGGAATTGGCTCCCCCAGAGACATATCAACCGGTGATAGAGTTGCCCGCCGTTGAAGACAGTCTGCTTCCGCCCCAGCCCACTCCCCCGTTGCCAATGGCTAATCCTAATCAGGTACCAGCCCCCCCAGGTTGGACCACCCAATCAGAACTCGACCCACGACTAGTCACTATTCCAGGCTTTGAGTCGTTTTCAGCCGATCCCGAAACGGTGAGTTCGTTTCAGTCTTACCTGGCTAACATTCCCTGGTTTGAAGAAATGCAGCTTGATTTCGTCGTGAGAGGGTCAGCAGAGTTCTTTCTCTCTATCGATGATGCTGGTCTATTCCTCAACTCCCTCAGTACCAGCATGTATACCTCTGGCGACGGCAATCCCAGTTCAATGTAGAAGCAGATTCCTGCCCTACCCTGACTCTAGAAAAACCTACCAGTTCCTTGCGGGGGTACAGGTCTTGTATCCCCGTTTTTTTATGCCAGGTGCAGCTTAAGGCCTATGGGTTTCCCTGGATAAAACTTTGCTTTTATACCAAGTCCAGCTCGAAATCTGTAGTTTTCTCTAAGGTAAAACTCCACTTCTGGACCTGGACAGGGTTTAGACCAGAACGAGGTTTACTTCATTATTCACAGACAAATAAAACATTTTTGAAGTTTGCCCCCGTTTTTCCCAAGCTGCCTTTAACATCCAGATAGCAGCTATACCAGGTCCAGTTCGACAACTGTAGCTTTCCCTTAAGCAAAACTCTAGGTCTGGACTTTGACAAGGTTTATATCTTCAACAATTTACACCGATCGAGAATTGCCATGCCAAATCCAGATCTATATCTTTCGCCAGGGCAAAACTCTATTTCTGGACTTGCCCAAGGTTTATAGCAAGTCCAGCTCGAAATCTGGAGTTTCCTCTAAGGCAAAACTCCACTTCTGGACTTGAACAAGGTTTATACCAAGTCCAGCTCGAAATCTGGAGTTTCCTCTAAGGCAAAACTCCACTTCTGGACTTGGACAAGGTTTAGTTCATCCGCATTCGCCCCTGGTAGCCCTTAAAATTGTTTTTCTTCATGAAAGAAAGACTGGTTTAAGCATAATCCGGCTTCTCAAGCAGTCTTTAATTCTGTCGCAAAGGTAGTATTTATGCCTAGAGAAAATCCAATTATTATGTATTCCTTAAATTACGAGTAATTTCCTAGACAAAGTTGAAGTTTTCTGAGAGTCTGCCATTGCTGAAAATACGCTTCATGGCACGATTGTTTGCTTATGTAACGTTTTTGATTTTCCCGACCGCTGTGAACCGTTTTGGAAAGAGACCTCTATGACCATTGCCAATCCCCAAGAAGCAACCACTTCAAAGTCGGTAGAGCCTACCCATGTCGGGTTGAAAATCGGTGTTCCTAAAGAAATTTTTCCCCAGGAACGGCGGGTCGCCGCCACCCCCGATACCGCTAAAAAACTGCAAAAATTAGGGTTTGAAGTCCTGGTCGAACGTCAGGCCGGGGCTGCTGCCGATTTCCCCGATAGCGCCTACGAAGCCGCGGGCTGTAAGGTTGTGGCGGATACCCGCAGTCTGTGGGAAGCGGCAGACGTGGTGCTGAAGGTGAGATCGCCCCAGTGGCACCCTGAGCTAGAGGTCCATGAAGCGGACTTGCTAAAGCCCGAAAGCACCCTGATTAGCTTCATCTGGCCGGCCCAAAATCCGGAGCTGATGAACCACCTGGCCAGTCGCGGCAGCACCGTACTGGCGATGGATGCCGTTCCCCGCATCACCCGTGCCCAAAAGCTCGATGCCCTCAGTTCCATGGCCAACATTGGCGGCTACCGGGCCATTATTGAAGCTGCCGGTCAGTACGGGCGCTGCTTTACCGGGCAGATTACCGCCGCCGGTAAAACGCCCCCTGCCAAGGTGCTGGTAATTGGGGCTGGGGTGGCCGGACTCGCCGCCATCGGTGCCGCCCGGAGTTTGGGAGCCATCGTCAAAGCCTTCGACACTCGCCCCGTGGTGAAAGAGCAGGTGCAGAGCATGGGGGCCGAGTTTCTGGAGCTGCACTTTCAGGAAGACGGTACCGGCGAAGGCGGCTACGCCAGGGTCATGAGCCAGGCCTTCATCGCCGCAGAAATGGCCCTGTTCGCCCAGCAAGCCAGGGAAGTGGACATCATCGTTACCACGGCGTTGATCCCCGGCAAAAAAGCGCCCCTGCTGATCACCCGCGAAATGGTGGAAAGCATGAAGCCCGGTTCTGTGGTAGTGGACCTGGCGGCAGAACAGGGGGGCAACTGCGAAGTCACCCAGCCGGGAGAAATCAGCCACTACAACGGCGTCACCATCATCGGCCTGACAGATTTGCCCAGCCGCATGGCCGCCCAGGCCAGCCAGCTCTACGGCAACAACCTCTACCACCTGCTGAGCGATCTCGGGGGTTCCGAAAACTTCGACATCAACCTTGACGATGAAGTGATTCGCGCCACCACCGTCATCCATAATGGCCAGGTAATCTGGCCTGCCCCAAAACCTGAGACCCCAGCACCGCAGCCTCAAAAGGTAGACCCTAAAACCATTGCTGCTACGGAAGTAAAAGAGAAAAAGAAAGGCGCTATCAGCCAGGTTTTCTGGTGGGTTCTCCTCGGTGCCGCCTGTATCGCCGTTGGCCTCTACGCGCCGGAATCCTTCATCTCCCACTTTACGGTGTTCGTGCTGGCCACCTTCCTGGGCTGGAAGGTGATCTGGGATGTCTCCCCCTCCCTGCACACCCCCCTGATGAGCGTCACCAACGCCATCAGCGGCATCATCATCATCGGCGGCATGCTGCAAATTTCGCCGGATATTTCCTCTCCCATGACAATTCTGGGTGCGATCGCCCTCTGCCTCGGCACCATCAACATCGCAGGCGGCTTTACCGTGACCCAGCGGATGTTGAATATGTTTCATAAGTAGGTAAGCTCCATCCCCTCCAGGGAGGGGTGCCCGCAGGGCGGGGTGGGTCTGAACTTTGAACGATAGAAGTTTTCTTCCATTCAAAACTTTTCCGAATGTGAACTGCTTTGTGCCAAATTGCCTTAGCTAACCCACCCCTGCCCCTCCCGAGAGGGGATTACGTTCCGACAGTCCTTATGCTTCCAAATTTTCTCTCCCTCCCATCTACCCTCCCACTCTCCTACTCTCCTTCCTCCAATCCTTCCTGCTCCAACTACGAGATTGCTTATGTCTAACAACCTGGTTACGGTCGCTTACATCGCCGCCAGTGCCCTGTTCATCCTCAGTATTAGTGGTCTGTCTCAGCCGGAAACGGCCAAGCGGGGCAACCTGCTGGGCATTGCTGGCATGGCCATCGCCTTTCTGGCCACGGCCCTGATCAGCCAGGGCTACCCGATTCAGGCCAGCTCCATCGGTATTGGCATTTTGATTGGTGTCTTAGCCGCTACCCGCGTTGCTATGACCGCCATGCCGGAAATGGTGGCGCTTTTGAACAGCTTTGTGGGGCTGGCGGCGGTGCTGGTGGGCTTTGCGGAATATCTACAGCCCAGCACTACCCTGGTGGGCATTGAAGAGACTATTCACCGGATTGAGATCTACGCCGGGGTGTTCATCGGCATTGTTACCTTTACGGGGTCGATGATTGCGGTGGGTAAGCTGCAGGGCATTGTACCCAGCCGGTCGGTACTGCTGCCTGCCCGTCACTTTTTTACGATTTCCATGCTGGTGTCGATTGTGGCGTTTGGCTTCCCGTTTATGGCGGCGACGGGCACTGAGGGATTGGTGCCGTTGGGGATCATGACTGCGATCGCAGGCATCTTCGGCATCGTCATCGTCATGGCCATCGGCGGTGCGGATATGGCGGTGGTGATTTCCCTGCTCAACAGCTACTCGGGTCTGGCTTCGGCGGCGGCGGGCTTTATGCTCAATAACGACTTGCTGATTATTACCGGAGCTTTGGTGGGCAGCAGCGGGGCCATCCTCAGTTACATCATGTGTAAGGGCATGAACCGCTCCTTTTTGAACGTGGTGCTGGGGGGCTTTGGCGAAGGCGGTACTTCCGTTGGCAAAAAAGTTGGCTCTGCGGAGGAAGCCACCTCCACCAGTGCAGATGAAGTGGTTGGCCTGCTCAACGATGCCGGCAGCGTCATCATCGTCCCTGGCTACGGTATGGCGGTGGCCCAGGCCCAACACGCGGTTTCAGAAATCTGCCAGAACCTGCGCAGTAAGGGCAAAGAAGTGCGTTTCGGCATCCACCCCGTAGCAGGACGGATGCCCGGCCACATGAACGTGCTGCTGGCGGAAGCCAACGTGCCCTACGACATCGTGCTGGAAATGGACGAAATCAATGAGGATTTTCCCAAAACCGATGTGGTGCTGGTGATCGGTGCCAACGACACCGTCAACCCCATCGCCCAGGAAGATCCCACCAGCCCCATTGCCGGTATGCCGGTGATGGAAGTGTGGAAAGCGGAGACGACGGTTGTCCTCAAGCGCAGCCTGTCTCCTGGTTACGCCGGGGTAGACAATCCCCTCTTTTATAAGGAGAACAACCTGATGTTCTTCGGCGATGCCAAGGCCAACGTGAACGCCATTCTGGCCAAGCTGTCTGAGGCGGAGCCAGCGAAAGCTCCGGTAGAAGCACTCTCTGCCGCGTAGGATTGCTCCGTTAGCCAGACCCCCGTTTTTTTGAAAAACCGGGGGTCTTTTGCATCCAGAAACCTAACATAATTAGAATCTTGCAACAGTTTCCCCTCCAGGGAGGGGCAGGGGTGGGTTAATCTTGGCGATTAGCTCCTTTACCCGTAAAAAGAGAGTTCCTTGGGGTGACAGACCTAACCCACCCCGCCCTCCGGGCACCCCTCCGAAGAGCTATCCCTCACGCAAAAGTCGACGAAACCTGGGCATTGCTAGAGTTTCCCTCATCCCCCAACCCCTTCTCCCAGAGCGGGAGAAGGGGAGCCGGAAAGCCCCTTCTAGCCTCCCCCTCTACCATTTTGGGAGAGGGGGATTGAGGGGGTGAGGGGAGATCTGCCTAACGGATAGTTCTGAGGAGGGGAAGCGTCTCAATATACGACCATTACGAAGTTATCTCAAACTCAGGTTCTCTAAGGGATAGAGATAGGGCTATCCTGTCATATCCCTTCGGATATACAGATATCACTCAATTTTTCTGTATAACAAGATATAGAAAGAGCGACAATGGTATCAGAGGGTTCCGTTGCGATCGAACCCTTCTTGAGCAAGTGTCTCGATTGGTAAGCTGCGATCCTTTTGAGACGACTCTGTATTTATTTGAGAAATTGGAGGCATATTTCCATGGCAACTGACAAAGAATCCAAAGTCTGGACTCAAAGGCAACTGGCAAAATTCAGCGAGGCTGCTGCATCGGGGTACGTACCGGGTCTGCAAAATGACGACAACCCCACTCAGGATGAATGGACCACCCAACGGCACCTGCAGGCTGCCAAGATGCGGACTCAGGTCTTTGTTCCTGGTTTCTAATTTCGGAGCAAGGCTGGGCTGAAGGCATAACCCCACCGGCAGGAGCCGACAGAATTTCCCTCTCGTGCTAAGTTCACGACATCAAGACTGTCGGGAGAATTCCATGGCCGAGGTTGAAATTTTTAGCGCTGCCGTTTGCCCCTTTGCCCAGCGCAGCCGCATGATGCTGTTACAAAAGCAGGTCGATTTTGAGGTTACCGAAATCGACCTCAACAATAAGCCCGATAATTTCCTTGAAATCTCGCCCTATGGCAAAGTGCCCGTTATCAAGCACGGGGATAATCGGGTTTGGGAGTCGGCCATTGTCAATGAGTATCTGGAAGAGGTGTTTCCAGATCCGCCCATGCTGCCCACCGACTCTGGTTTGCGTGCCCTGGCCCGAATCTGGATTGACTTTGCCAACACCAAGTTCACCCCCGCCTTCTACAAGCTGCTGCTCAGTCAAGACGCAGAAGCCCAGCAAGACTGGCGCGAAGAAATGACCCGCCACCTGCGTTTCATCGAAAAAGAAGCCTTGAGCAAACTCTCTGGCGAAGGTCCCTTCTGGTTTGGCCCAACCCTCAGCCTGGTAGATATTTCCTACTACCCCTGGTTCGAGCGCTGGCCTGCCCTGGAGCATTACCGTGGTCTTTCTGTACCTGAAGACTGCCCCCGACTCCATCAGTGGTGGCAGGCCATGGAGCAGCAATCCTGCGTACAGGCCACCAAACAATCCGGTGAGTATCACATCGAAAAGTACTCAAACTATGCCCAGGGCACCGCATCCGGGGCCACCGCCAAAGATATGAACCGCTACGGACAATAGTGTTTTTAGGATCTAAACATACCGGGTCAGCTCAACCCGGTAGCGCTGCTTTTTGGTGACCGAAATATCCCCAATTTCCAGCCGTCCTTTACCCCGAATCGCCACCAGGTCTCCGGCGGCGACGTTGTGGCTGGCCTGGGTTACAGACTTCCAGTTGACCCGCACTTCTCCCCCGTTAATCAGATCTGCCATTTTGCTGCGAGACATCCCAAATCCCGCAGAAGCAACCGCATCCAACCGCAGGGAGGCTTCCACCGTCGTCATTTCCTTTTTCTTGGGGGGACGCACCTTCAGCTGGTCCCATGCCAAAAGTTGGGTCTTGACCGGCACAGACCTTACCTGGTTCAGGTCCATGGTCAGAAACTCCAGCAGTTCGGGCACCACAATGGCCTGGGCACCCCGCTCCCCCAGCACCAAAATATCGCCTACCTTCTCGCGCACAATGCCCGTGCCCAGCAAAGCCCCTAAAAAATCCCGGTGGGTGGCCGGGTCAAACATAAAGTTACCGGCAATATCCACCAGCGCCAGAGGTATCTGGCTGTTATCCAGAGGAATTTCGCTACGGGCAATAGCAATACGCTGTCGTTCGGCCTGGGGATACCCGCCCCAGGACACAATATGCACATCCGTTAGCCGCTGAAAGATGGCTTCTGCCTCCACCCGTTCGGGGGGAGAGAGAAAATCTGTAACAACGGGCTCCCAGGTCTTAATAGCCTGATCTGCCTGGTCCAGCACTCGGGCCAGGCAGTCACGATTTTCCACAGACTTCAGCAGATCATCTTTCGGCAGCATAGAGAACAAACGAGCAATGGTGTCCTGTAACAGGGTAGACGAAAAGGAGATAGGGGGGAGGAGGGGGAATGGGGAATGGGGAATGGGGAATAGGGAATGGGGAATGGGGAATGGGGAATAGGGAATAGGGGTGAGGGGTGAGGGGTGAGGGGTGAGGGGTGAGGGGTGAGGGGTGAGGGGTGAGGTATTAGGCATCCCCTAGACCTTGAACCCTGAACCCTAAACCCTAGACCTTGAACCCTGAACCCTAAACCCTAGACCTTGAACCTTAAACCCTAGACCTTGAACCTTAAACCCTAAACCCCCTTATCCCTCCCTATACCGCCGTATCCGCAAAATCATCCAGCACCATTTTGCGTTTGGCATGAATGCTTTTGAGGTGGCGCTTGACGGTGTTGACGGCGATGTACAGTTTCGCGGCAATTTCCTCGTAGCTGTGGTTAGCCCGGCGCAACAGCCAGACATCTTTTTCGCGGGGGGTGAGGTTATACTGCACCGATTCCAGCAAAGCTGTCGTCTGTTCTGACTTGGTCAGATCTTCCAGCATCACCAAAAGGCAGACTTCAGGCGTGGTGGGAAAGTTCAACCATTGAACCTTAGCGCGAATTCTCAACCCATTCGGACCCATCAGAGATTGGGTCAACACCAGGGACTGTTGAGGAAAGAGATCTCGGCTTTCAATCAAGCTTTCGCAGAGAGCCAGCAGGTATGGGTGAACCATATCCAGTTCAGTTGCGTCTTCGGTAAGACTGCGACAGATGTTTCTGGCCTGCTGGTTCATATGAAAGCAAGTACCCGACTGATTCAAAATCAAAACACCGTCTCTAAAGCCTTCAAGGACTGTACTCAATAAGGAAAATTCTGTTTTTTTCTTAGCCTCCTGGGGCATGGACAGGGGAATCTGAAAGGGCGTTTCCATAGAAAAGGATGAACTTGTAGTGACCATGGGGGCTACCTTGGTAAAAGCACGATAAATGCAACACGTCATCCTGGGAACAATAAACATCAACTGTAATTGCATAGCGAGCGCTCCGGTGTTGATCCTTTCCACGAGGACAAGAGACGATTGTTTTCAATGGCCTTTTACCAGCGGTCAGGACGACGACTATTAAACGCTCTACGGAAAACCTCACCTTCGTTACCGCAGAATCTGCACGGAACAAACCAGTTATTGAACCGTCTACTCCTACAGAACCTGGGGAATGGAGAACTTTTCATCTACGCCTAATCATTTCTTCACCTAGATGAAGCGAATTTCTGGATTTTTTTTGGCAGCAAATAATACCAGGTCCAGCTCGAAATCTGTAGTTTTCTCTCAGGCAAAACTCCATCTCTGGACTTGGACGGGGTTTAGACATTTGGTGACACGTAACCAGTCAGAAACTGAGGGGCCTACGCTAATCGAGGTTGTACCGACTGAACTGAGAACCGCGTTATTGGCAATTCAAACCAAAAAAAGGGAGACTCGTGATGAGTCTCCCGTATCTCTATACCAAATCCAGCTTGAAATCTGCAGTTTTCTCTAAGGAAAAACTTCACTTCTAGACTTGGACAACGTTGAACTTGCTTTACTTATCTTTAGCTGACTCTACTGGCCATCGGTTTTCGATTTCTCCGACTCTTGCGGCGGGGCTTTGATGTCTTGCCCCGTTCCGATTTTGTTTGCTTGATCGAGAAGGACGGTTCATACCCCGGCACAATGTCATGGTCGAGGGGTTGCTCAATTAACTGCTCAATTTTTCGCAGCAGGTGAAGCTCATCGTCAGAAATGAGGGAGACGGCTCGTCCTTCATTTCCGGCCCGACCGGTGCGGCCAATGCGGTGAACGTAGTCTTCGGCCACATTGGGCAGATCAAAGTTCACCACGTAGGGGAGTTGATCAATATCCAACCCCCGAGAGGCAACATCCGTGGCCACCAGGACTTGCACCCGCCCGTGCTTAAAGTCTTTGAGGGCCTTGGCGCGAGCAGCCTGGCTTTTGTTACCGTGGATGGCGGTACTCTTCAACCCGTCTGTGGCCAGTTGCTCGGCCAGACGGTTGGCTCCATGCTTGGTGCGGGTAAACACCAGCACCTGCTGCCAGTTGTGAAAGCCAATCATGTGAGACAGCAGTTCCCGCTTGCGATGGCGATCAACCGGGTGAACGACCTGCTCGACCCGCTCGGCGGCGGTATTGCGGGGGGCCACTTCAATTAATGTGGGAGACTGCAGAAAAGTCCTGGCTAAATCTTGAATGGCCTTAGAAAAGGTGGCAGAAAACAATAGAGTCTGGCGTTCTTCTGGCAGCTTGCCCATGATCTTGCGGATGTCGTGGATGAAGCCCATGTCGAGCATGCGATCGCACTCATCCAGCACCAGCGTGTCTACCTGAGACAAGTTGATAGTGCCCTGATTCAAGTGATCCAGCAGCCGACCGGGGGTAGCCACCACCACATCAACCCCCTGACGCAGGCGGCTCATTTGAGGACCGATTTTAACCCCGCCATAAATGGCGGCTGACTTTAAGGGTAAAAACTTGCCGTAGGTTTTAACGCTGTCTTCTACCTGCACCGCCAGTTCCCGAGTGGGGGTCAGCACCAGCGCTCTGACGGCACGACGGCCCTTAGTAGAGGTTTCGCCCAAACGCTGTAGCAGTGGCAAAGTGAACCCTGCCGTCTTACCAGTGCCGGTTTGGGCACTGGCTAAAATATCTTGCCCGGCCAGCACCGCGGGGATCGCCTGCAGCTGAATGGGAGTCGGCTCAGTGTAGCCCTGCTCAGCGACAGCGCGAAGAAGTTCGGCCCTAAGACCGAGAGATGGAAATGTCATAAAAGCTTATTGCTCCGAATGATGCCCCTATCCCAATCAAATGCCTGGGCCCAGTCTAAGAGCAAGAGTTTCGTTGATTTGAAGCGTCTGTAGACGCCAGTTCAAGGTCAGTAGCAGACCGGATTGTACCGACAGAACACAATAGTAACAGAATTTTAAGCTGAATGGGCTTACGGTATGGTGTAACCAAACCATCTGGAAAGCCTATGAAGACACTGCAATTCAGCAACGGTGACTCCATGCCCATACTTGGCCTGGGCACCTGGAAGTCTAAGCCCGGTGAGGTTTACGAAGCGGTTAAGGCGGCCCTGCGGGTTGGCTATCGCCATATTGACTGTGCCCGCATCTACGGCAACGAGGCAGAAATTGGTCAAGCCTTTGCAGAATCTTTTCAAGCGGGCATTGTCAAGCGAGAAGACATCTGGGTCACCTCCAAACTGTGGAATGACTCCCATGCTCCCGAGCATGTGCAGCCGGGGCTAGCAGAAACTTTGTCGGACCTGCAGCTGGACTACCTGGATCTGTTCCTGATGCACTGGCCCGTCGCCTTAAAGAAGGGAGCCAGCTTTCCCCTCTCAGCCGAAAAAATGATCTCCCTGGATGATCTGCCCCTGGAGGCCACCTGGGGAGCGATGGAATCTCTGGTGGACAAGGGGTTGTGTCGCCATATTGGGGTCTCTAACTTCAGCCTGCCCAAGCTTAAGTCTCTTATGGCTGCCGCCAAACTTAAGCCCGAACTGAACCAGGTAGAGCTGCATCCCTACCTGCAGCAAAATGATTTGCTAAAGTTTTGCCACCAGAACGGCATCCACATGACCGCTTACTCTCCCCTGGGGTCGCCCGATCGCCCCGATAGCCTCAAAACCGAAGATGAACCGGTGCTGATGGAAGATCCCACCATTACGGCCATTGCCGAGCGTCGTGGCCTATCCCCTGCTCAGGTTTTGATTGCCTGGGCCATTCACCGGGGCACTGCAGTGATTCCTAAATCAGTAAACCCTAAACGCATTGAGCAAAACCTGGCGACAGCGGCAGTGTCCCTCACTGACGAAGACCTGGTAGAAATCGCCAACCTCGACCGCCACCGTCGGTATGTAGACGGCACAATCTGGGTGGTAGAGGGTGGCCCTTACACCATGGCCAATCTTTGGGATGAGTAGGCCCTTGGCTCCCCTGGCCCCCGTTTATGGATCAAGTTTAGTTTGGTGCATCAACGTGTTCAACTGTGTTCAACTGTGTTCAAATCTTTTGTCGCTTTTTCAGCTGCAGAGAGGTTGCTGAAAAAATAGCCAGGGCAGCCCAGATGCAGCTAAAGGTAACCCCATGGGCCGCAGTAAAGGGTTCCCCGTATAAAAACACCCCCAGCAGTAGAGCTATGGAAGGAGCCAGGTATTGAAAAAACCCCAGGGTCGACAACCGCAGCCGTTTCGCGGCGTTGTTGAACCACAGCAGGGGCATCGATGTAGCAACTCCCGCCCCCATAAACAAGAGGGTTTTCCACGGAGTTTCGCCGAAGTGACTCGTGCCCTGGGTTGCTAGATAGCTAACAAATAGCAGCACCACGGGGGTAATCAGCAGCGTTTCAACCGCTAACCCCACTAAAGGTCCAGCCTGTACAACTTTTCGCAGCAACCCATAGAAAGCAAAGGTAATCGCTAACCCCAGTCCAATCCAGGGTACAGTGCCCAGTTGCCAGATGAAGTAACCTACCCCAACCACAGCCAGCAGTACCGCTACCTGCTGACCCCAGTGCAGCCGCTCTTTGAGGAAAATAAATCCTAACAATACCGTTACCAGGGGGTTGATGTAGTAGCCCAGGCTGGTTTCTATGACGCGATCGCTATTCACCCCGTAGATGTACAACCCCCAGTTACAGCTCAGCAGGGTAGCAGTCACCAGCAGCACCCTGACCTGTTGGGGAGACTTGAACAACGCCACCAGGTCTGGTAAACGCCGCTGCACCAGCAAAATACAGCACAAAAACACCGCCGACCAGATCATGCGATGGCTCAACACTTCTACCGCCGGAGTATTGCCAAAAAACTTCCAGTACACCGGCAGTAGGCCCCAGGCACCATAGGCCAGCAGGGCATACAGGGGACCGGTTTGGGGATTCATGGAACTGTCGTTCAGAGTAGGCTTCGTCAAGGCTATCAACGTCATTGAAAGAAGGCTATCTTAGCCTAATCCCTGATGGGTTTATTGCGCTGAGCTGGCGACGGTCTGGCAAGGCGGTTAGCCCTTACACATTTTCATGTTCAGCCCGAGCCCGCTGCTTCTCAAAATACTGCTGATGGTCTTCGCTGGCTTTCCAGAATGGACCCGCCGGTTCAATTTGGGTCACGATGGGCTTTTGGTATTGCCCTGAGGCGTCTATCTCAGCTTTCGACTGCCAAGCCGCCTGGGCCTGGGGCTGACTGTGGTAAAAAATAACCGAGCGATACTGCTCTCCCCGGTCTGCCCCCTGCCGGTTGAGGCTGGTAGGGTCGTGCATCTGCCAGAATGCTGCCAGCAAAGCTTCGTAAGAGATGATGGCCGGGTCAAACTTCACCTGACACACTTCGGCATGGCCGGTAATCCGAGACAGCACATCCAGATAGCAGGGGTTTTCAAAATGTCCACCCATATATCCCACAGCAGTCTCCATCACCCCATCCAGCGCTCGAAAGGCTGCTTCGACTCCCCAAAAACACCCCGCACCAAAGGTGGCCATCTCTACCATGATTCGTCCAGCCAAGTTTCCTATCCTCTTTCACCCCAATCCTAACGATACAACCAAGCTCTCCCCAGCCCCTCCCCCACCCAGCCCCTCCCCCACCCTCCCACTCCCCCCCCCAGCCCCTCCCCCACCCTCCCACTCCCCCACCCAATGCCCTCCCTCCCCCTCCCCCCTCCTCCCCTCACCGACCCCACTTACCTGCGCCATCGCCGCTGGATGATCCGCGCTCTGGAGCTGGCCGAAACCGCTGGCGCAGAAGGAGACGTGCCCGTCGGTGCTGTGGTTGTCGGGCCGGGGAACACAATGCTGGCAGAAGCGGCTAATCGGCGGGAGCGAGATCAGGACCCCACCGCCCATGCTGAGGTGCTGGCTGTGAGGGAAGCCGCTCGCCAGTTAGGCAATTGGCATCTCACCGGCTGCACTCTGTATGTCACCCTAGAGCCCTGCCCGATGTGTGCCGGTGCTATCGTACTGAGCCGTTTGGGGTTGTTGGTGTATGGTGCAGACGATCCTAAAGCGGGTGCTATTCGCACGGTCATGAACATACCGGCTGGCCCCTGCTCCAACCACAAGCTGCCGGTCCTGGCGGGAATTTTGCAAGAACCCTGTCAACAGCAGTTACAACAGTGGTTTCAGCAGCGACGGCGATCTGCCCCAGACCTGTCGCGGTCTTAAGCGAAGCTGACACCCCTAAAACTGTCCTTTGCAACCAGAGGGCAGTTTTTCAATGGATTACGTTGAAGGTGTTAATGGTTAAAAGCTGCCTTGACAGGCCCATTCTGGTTTTATGAATATTTAAACCAGGTCCAGGTCCAGACGTGGAGTTTTCTCTAAGGCAAAACTCCAGCTTTCGAACTGGACCTGGTTGAGGCCAGGGTACGGCATGTTTGAAACCGGTAAGGTGCATCGATAGTCCAACAAGCCTCGTTTTCGGGGGACTGACCGAGCCACATCGGGCCAACATGCTGGATTGGGGGCGGCTGATTAAGAACTTTTGGGTGTATTTTTTCTACTGCTGCTGCTATGGCTAACCTGTCAAATTTGTTTATGGGTCAACCTGAGTCTTCCCAAATCGTCACCAGTTCTGCTTTTCAGCCTGCCCGGTCCCGTTGTTCACCGATTTTGACGCCCCTGGCTTATTTTCTGGGTCAACAGCTTGTGGTGCCTGCTTACTTTGGGGCTGTAGAGGTTATCGGGCAAGAGCACATCCCTGCTTCTGGCCCCATTATTCTGGCCCCAACCCATCGCGCCCGGTGGGACTCTATCATCCTTCCCCTGGCCGCAGGTCGCCCCGTAACAGGTCGTGATTTACGATTTATGGTCTCTGCGGATGAAGTTAAGGGGCTACAGGGATGGCTTATTCGCCGCCTGGGAGGGTTTGCCGTCAACGTCAAGCGCCCCACAATTTCTAGCCTGCGCCACGGTATTGATCTGCTGATAGACCAGGAAATGCTGGTCATATATCCCGAAGGCGACATTTTTCGCGAGGATCAGGTCCAGCGTTTGAAGCCGGGTCTGGCCCGTATTGCCCTCCAGGCCGAAGCTGCAAAACCTGGCTTGAATGTAAAAGTTCTCCCGGTAGATCTGTACTATGGTGAGGCTTACCCCAGCCGGGGGTGCCCGGTGCAGGTCTACATTGGCCAACCGATTGCTGTTAAAAATTATCTGAACAGGCCCGCCAACGCTGAAGCGGTCAAATCGGCGGCCAAAACCCTGACCCAAGATCTACAGACCACTCTCGAACAGATGGTTCAACGTCGACAATCTGCTCCGGCCACCCTAGCCTCCACCCGCTAGTGGATTTAGCCCAATCCCAGGGTCAGGCCCCAACCCAGCAGTTTACCTGTGGCCCCAGGGGCATGGTCTACCATGGTCAGTCGCCAGGTGCCCTGGGCCGGTTGGTCGACTATCGCCAGCAAAGCCGGGGTGTTGGTCAGGGTGTAGGTATACTTGAGTTCCGTTTGGGCGCCCAGGGTGCGCCCTTGCAGTAAGACTGTTTCTCCCCCCGGCGCAGCTAGAGACAGGGTGAGGTCTCCCAAGAACTCATGCTGCAGGTCAACGTTGATGTGTAAGTCTTTGACTCGGCCATGCTGCTGAATGGATAGAGGGCTGGAAACGCCCATGGTGCGGTTATCTGGTATGGCCAGGGCAGTATCATTTCGCTCGGTAATAATCTCCGTCACCCGACGGTCTCGCAGCCCTCGTCGCCGGGCCTCCTGCACGGCCTTGAAAGCATTCACCTTACCATAGCCGAACCAGCGAGAGTGGCCATTGGCGTTGTAGGTGCCGTAGTTCAGCCCCAGTTGAGGATCGGGACTGCGGTCTACGATTTTGTCGGCGGTCATCTGCAGAATTTCTCGCACCTCCTGGGCCGTAAGGGCTGGATTAACCGACAGCACGAGCCCTGCCACCCCCGCCACCACCGGACAGGCGCTGGAGGTGCCGCCGAAGGAGGAGGTGTAGTTGTCAGGGGCATAGCCAGCAGTGTGGGTGCGATCGCTGGTCACCATCCCCAAGCCAGGGGTGGGCTGCATCAGTTCTGGCCCGGTGGGTACTGACCCCACCTGGGGAAGCGCCATAGTGGGAACGCCATTGTTGCTGGGGGCCGCTACGGAAATATGCTCCCCCCAGTTGCTGTAGGCGGCCTTGGTACCCAGGCTGGTAGAAGCCGCCACGGCAATAACATCAGGGTGGACGGCAAACCCGTTCAGCCATCGGGTCAGGCCCCGCAGGGCATTCTGGGGCCAGCGGTCCTCCCGCACTGAACCACTCAGGGGGCGATTGGCATTTCCCGCCGAAAAGATGATGACGCAACCCTTGCCATTGCGGCCTTTGGTCGCTGCTCGGGTAATGGCGTTTTTTTGCCGGGTGGTGAGGGGAAAATAGTTTGAAGCGGGGGACCAGCTGCAGGAAATGATGTCTGCCCCCCGTCGCATAGCCTCCTCAAACAGCCGCTCAATGGTGCCATCATCTACAAAGCCAGTATTGCGGATGGGCAGTAACGCACAACCAGGAGCCACCCCCACAATGCCCCTGCCGTTTTCTTCCCCCACCGCCAATCCGGCTACTGCCGTACCATGGTTTTCGTTCTGCTGCAGGGGCAGCGGTACCGCATCTCCATCCTCAAGGTCAATGGGGGCCACCAGCTTGCCGACGCCCTGCAGGTCGGGATGATCCAGGTCGAACCCGTCGTCACTAACCGCAATGACCACCGAACGGCTCCCCCGAGTGATATCCCAGGCGTTTTCGACCTTAATGTGGGATTCTGCCGCCAGCATTGTACCGCCCTGGTGAGCCAGGTGCCACTGGCGGGGGTAAAGGTCATCTCTGGGGCGATACAGCGCCTCGGTTTCGACTACCACGTTAGGTTCTGCCGCCAGAACAAGCGATATATGCATAAGGCGGTTGGCCAGCTTAATGGGGTTCTCCACAGCCGCAGGGGTGACGTTGACCACAAAGGCCGTAGGAACGCCTTCTAAAGGCTTACCGACCCCTAACCCTAAATCAGTCAAAGTCCGTTCAATGACCCCAGGAGCCGTGCCCTGCACAAACTGCACCATTAACTCAGCGGTTAAATACACCCAGGTGCGAGGGCTTGCCTGCAGCCGATACACATGACTGGCAAACTGTACGGCGGCATGCTGCCGTAGCCGGGCCAGGGTTGGTTCTAACCGCTCTGGGGGCAGGTGCCACTCTACCAGCTGCCCAGCAGCCACGGGCCGCAGCCCTAAAGGGGCAAGCTGTTGCTGTAATTCGGCTAGGGCACGGTTCGACCGTAGCCGGGTCGTCAGGCGATCGGGAACTTTATCGACCCGGAGTTCTTCCCCCCCCCGCTGCAAAATCGTGCCCCAGTACTCGGGCCTTGGCCCCGATGTCGAAGCATAGCCATCGGTGGGCTGCAAGTTGGTCATGGTAACTTTTGGGGGGAATTAGGTTAACCCTGGCGGGAACTTTGTTAGATGAGATACCGTCTTGGGTACGGCGCGATTTACAACGCCCGGTCCAACTCAAAAACGGTAGCTTTCCTGCGGGCAAAACTCCATTGCCTGACCTGGACAGGGTTAAAAAAACCCGTAGCGCGCCATACCGAAATGATAAGATACCTCAGTATTTTTCGTTTTGGCTGTCCCTTACTCATACTTCTTTAAGAGTCTTTCCCTATGAGTTTCCTGATCAAACCTGTCGCCGTGTTGTCCTCAATGGCCCTGTCCCTGTCCCTGGTGGGTACGGGAAGCGGGGCGATGGCTCAAAACGAAGGCATTTCCATAAGTGACCCTGAGGAGACTGTTCCTGGTCAGGTACAGCCAGCCCGGCCCGTCGGTAGCACCTCTAACGTTCTCAGCATTGCCGAAGGCAGAGCCCTGATGAGCCAGGCAGAGGAGGCCATTACGGACCAAGACTACAACCTGGCCACCGAAAAGCTTCAGGAGGCTCGACAAACCTTTAACCAGTTGTCGAACTACTACCAGGAGCTGGCGGAGATGTTTTTGGGTATTGATACCCAGCTTAACCAGAGCCATCGAGACAAGGCTCTGGAAACAGCTCAACTCCGAGATCAGGCATCTTACCAGCTGGCCCTGGTGTATCGCACCCAAAACCAGGCCGCCCTGGCTGTTCCCCTATTGATGGAAATTCTGCGCAGTCAGCAACCCACCCGCGATTTGGGCCAACGGGCCTACCAGCAGCTGTTTGAACTGGGCTTTGTGGACGAGCCCTACGAGGGTAGCGGTTCGTCTACCACCTCCTCTAACGAATAGAGAGAATCAGGGACTTAAGGCCATTGCCCTGTTTACCCAGGCACCTCCCTAGCTTCCAAAAACGCTGTAACCTAATCAAGAGTAGACGCTTGTTACAAAGGAGAGTTCTCTATGGTTAGCCCAAATCAGGTTTCGGAAATGATTAAAGCCAGCTTGCCTGACGCAGAGGTTGCGGTGGAAGATTTAACCGGCGGCGGCGATCATTACCAGGTAACGGTGGTGTCTTCTAAGTTTGAGGGGCTGACCCTGGTGAAACAGCATCAGCTGGTGTACGGTGCTGTACGAGATGCCATGTCTTCTGAGGCCATTCATGCGCTAGCCTTGAAGACGTATACCCCTGCAGATTGGACGGCAGCAAAAACTGCCTGAGGCTACACCAGGTTCAGCTCAAGATAGGTAGTTTTTTAGACAAAACTCCCCTTCTGGGCTTGGCCAAGGTTGAGTACTTTGCCACTGTAGGCCAGAGCAGCGTCAGAGACTGAGCTGTGCCCAGAGTTTGAAGTTAGAGTTCTCGTTAAATGTCAAGCGGAGGTTAATTCCTATGGATCAGGCTGTGAAGGATCGCATTGACCAGCTTATTCAAACCAACCCCATCATGGTGTTTATGAAGGGAAACAAGTTGATGCCCCAGTGCGGCTTCTCTAATAATGTGGTGCAAATTTTGAACGTGCTCGGGGTTCCCTTCGAGACCTTCGATGTGCTGAGCGATCCCGAAATTCGTCAGGGCATTAAAGAATATTCCAACTGGCCAACGATTCCCCAGGTTTACTTAAATGGGGAATTTCTAGGTGGTTCAGACATCTTGATTGAGCTGTACCAGAACGGCAAACTCCAGGAAACCGTAGAAGTTGCCCTGGCCTCGTCTTAAGGCTTTTACGTCTTAAGGCTTTTACAAAGGCCGTACTGGCCTGCAAGCGCCCTCTCTACAAGAGGGCGCTTGGTCCAGTGAACTACCGAACCAACAACCTTGAATAAACTGAAAACCCCGGATATGCAGACGGCACATTCGGGGTTTTACTTAGTAGATTTCGGGCTCTGCCTCAGGAATGGCGAAGTTAGACGGGTCGTTTAGATACCGAATGGCATCTTCTTCAAGCCGGTGCACCCAGTAGGGTTCGAGGGCATCGGCGTGGCGCAGAGCCGCCAGGTAGCCTTCTAAAAAGAGGCGCAAATCGGTGGTACGGTACCCCCGGTTCCAGTGATCTACCAATGCATCGGTAATGCGTTGATAGTATCGAATTGCTTTTGCATCCTGCAGCATGGTTGTTCAGTGAGCGTTGATGATCAGCTATCGCTACGATTCTCAGTGGTTTACCTTATCAATCAAGATGCCCCGCTGAGTCGAAGTTGAGACCAGATTCGTAAAACTATGTCACGAGTGGCTAGCTTCATTTTTTACTTTAACAAGATCAGCAACCAGCGTTAATCGAAGCTTTATAATTTTTTCCAGTCCGGCCTGGAGCACCTGGTTGTTTCATCGGCAAACCGGCCATGGGGGAGGGTAACGCCAGTTACAAAACCCACTAAAGGGCTTTGATATGGTTAGTCCATAAAATTCGCCGTTTAGTCATTAACCCAGTGGGCCCATTAACCGTTCAGATTATTGAAGGGAATCCTCATTTGCGATCGCTGTTGGGTTGGCATCTACAACAGGCTGGCTACAAGGTATTTCAGTCAGCTGATGCGACCCGCACTCGCGAGGTGTTTTGTAACCGACAGCCAGACCTGGTGATTCTGGACTCCCAGTTGCCCGACGGTGACGGCATCGAGCTATGCAAGTGGATTCACAGTCAGGGTCAGCCTCTGATTATGATTTTGTCGGCCTGCGCCACTGAAACCGACATTGTTTCAGGGTTACGGGCCGGAGCTGACGACTACATGACCAAGCCCTTCGGGATGCAAGAGTTCCTGGCCCGAGTTGAAGCCCTGACTCGCCGGGTGCGGTTAATGAGCGCCCCGGCCTCCCTCACCTACGGAGCGCTTAATATTGACCTGGTGCAGCGGAGAGTGCATTTTCGGGGCGAGTTCATTGACCTCACCCCTCAGGAATTTAGTCTGCTGTACGTGCTGACCCAGGCCTCCGGTGCCCCCCTGAGCCGTACCGACCTGCTACGGCGCGCCTGGCCTGACGCCATCGATAACCCCCGCACGGTGGATACCCACATTCTGTCTCTACGCAAAAAGATAGAGGCTGATCCCCGGCAGCCCAACATTATTCAAACCGTTCGCAATGTGGGTTATCGGTTTAATATCGAGCGGCTGACGGCTGAGACTAACGGCCATAGTGCCCAGCCCGGTCCTGGTCTGGCCTCGACCTCAGCCCTGAGCTAGTATCGGCTGGCAGAAATCAGGCAACCCTTGCTGAGGGTGCCAGGTATCAGGGTTCAGGTTGCAGGTTTCAGGAATAGTTGGCCAACTTACGCCGTAGAGTACTAATACAACCTGAGTTCGAGATCAGGCACGACCGTTGAGATTTCACTGCAGCTATCCCCTCCTGGGAGGGGTAGGGGTGGGTTAATCCCGGCATTGAGCCGCTTTATCCGTAGTAAATGGGGTATCTGTGGTCGTAGATTTCACCCACTCCGCCCTCCGGGCACCCCTCCCAGGAGGGGAAGTTGCTCAGCATGTCCCTATCGGAAGTTATCCCGAACTGAGGTTAATACAAGGGGACGCTGGTTCTGCTACGTTGTGGTACTTCACGTTGTGATACTTATTGAGACTTAAAGAGCAGGGGGGCAGGGGGGCAAGGGAGAGCAGCATAGGTTGCATGACTGCTCCAACCTCATGGGAGTGTTCGGAATCTTGTGGGATAGGCATCCTGCCTGTCCCAGCTAAGCAGGCGAGACGCCTGCCCTACAAGACTTGCGGAAAACTTGATGGATCGGCTTGTTGGCCCTTGCACAAAAATTAGATCACTCTCACCTCATCAGGACCATTGCTCAGGAACTACTGGATGGGCTAACTTTGGCCCGATATACAATCTTCTCTCCGTGGCGATAACCTACATTACGGATACGTACTATCTGCCCGACCTGGGGATTGCCCTCTCGCGGCTGATGAATCGTGGGATCAAAAGGTTCTTCCTGGCCAACCGTGCCAATGGGAGTTACATCCCAGGATTGCAAGAGCGTTTCTATGGGTCTGGCCAGAGGAAGGAGCTTTGTGGCCGATAAATCGGGGTTATTTTGGGCAGCATAAACCGCAGTTGGCCATTGCACCAGCCAGGATTCTAGGGTTGCGATCGCATCTCGCTGTACCCGTTGCCGCACCTCCTGCTCCTGGTCAGCCAGTTGTTGCTGTAACCGTTCATACTCCCGCCGCAACGCCTCAACATCGGGGGATGCCGTCGAGGGAGCAGAGCCCACCCCAGAAACAGAAGGATTGACTTGATCCCCGCCAGACTCTGAAAAACGAGCAATCAGCCCAGATAATGGCATGGCCAACGTCTGACTCAACCGCATCAACACATCAACCCGCAATCGCTCCAACTTTCCCTGGCGGAGCAAATTTATAGCCCAACGAGATACCCCAGCCCGATCACTCAACGCCCGATAGCTGGGAATCTCAACCCGCTGCATCAACTCCTGCAACCGGAAACTGTAATCTGTTTGATTGGTTTCCATCGGCTCCCTCCAAACACTCCCTGCAGAGCCTACCAAGAAAGTCCCCCACCCCCACTCCCCATTCCCCATTCCCCATTCCCCATTCCCTACTCCCCACTCCCTCTTCCCTCTTCCCTCTTCCCTCTTCCCTCTTCCCTCTTCCCTCTTCCCTCTTCCCTCTTCCCTCTTCCCTCTTCCCTCTTCCCTCTTCCCTCTTCCCTCTTCCCTCTTCCCTCTTCCCTACTCCCCCCTCAAGCCAAATGATGCCTCAACACCGACGCAGGGGCCTTACGCACTCGACACCGAATCGTGTCATGCCCCAGCCGCTGGCAAGCCTCAAACCGATGACAGCCTGAAAACCCGTAATACTGCCCCTCTACCTCCAGCACATCGATGGGCTCCTGTAGCCCAATGGCCTGAATGGAGTCCATGAGAGCTTCGACCTTGCCCGCGTCGTTTTGTCGGAAAAGAGGCCGACGAATTTGGTCGATGGGAATATCTTCTACGCGCATGGTGAGTTGACGCACCTGAAAAGCCTTGTTACATTTCAAATATAGATATTTTCTTGGCGACCATGTTTGCTCAGTCCCAGCGATTTTATTTTTGGTGGAGGTCTTCGGTTCACAGGTAGTGAGCAGTTTTTAGGCTGTCTACTGAGTGAACCGTGGAGTGAACCCTCTGCGGTTTTTGTTTTTTAATCTGGTCCCTCGCCGGCTTAACGATGCAACCCACAAATCAGTATTGGTTTTATTGGTTTTTTACCAGCACCGGGACAGGCCCCAGGTGATAGGACTCCCTATGCCTTTAACCTGACCCGGAGCCTGACCCCTCCGGGTTTTTTAATGCCCGTACCAAGTCCAGCTCAGCATCTGTTCTAAGGCAAAACCCCGCATCTGGACCTGGATAAGGTTTATTTCTCTTCTCACCCTCTAAACACTGTTCTACTCAGGAACCCTCAACCCATGAAAGACGCAACCCTAACCCTAAAATCCAGCCCCAGCCACAAAACTGAAATCGCTCTAAGCAATTCAGTCACTGTAGGTGGCGAAGACTTACTGATCGTCGGTGGTCCCTGCACCGTCGAAGATGCGGACCAGATGGCTCAGGTCGCCGCTCACCTTGCTGCTGCGCCCGTACAAGCCTTACGAGGAGGGGTTTACAAGCCCCGCACTTCTCCCTACTCATTCCAGGGGTTAGGAGAATCTGGCCTGCGGATTTTAGACGACGTTCGTCGCCGATACGAAATTCCGGTCATTTCCGAAGTCATGGCCATTGATCAGATTCCCTCCATGGCGGCCCATGTGGATGTGCTGCAGGTAGGCAGCCGCAACATGCAGAACTTTGACCTGCTCAAAGCCCTGGGCACCGTTAACAAACCCATCCTGCTGAAGCGAGGTCTGGCGGCAACGTTAGAAGAATTCGTGATGGCGGCAGAATATGTCATGAGCCACGGCAACGCCAATGTCATCCTTTGCGAACGGGGCATCCGCAGCTTCGACACCTTCACCCGCAACGTGCTGGACCTGGGCGCGGTAGTTGCCCTGAAGCAACTGACCCACCTGCCAGTGATTGTGGACCCCAGCCACGCCGCCGGTAAGCGAGAGCTGGTGCCTGACCTGGCCAGAGCCGCGATCGCAGCCGGTGCCGACGGCCTGATCATCGAGTGCCACCCCGTCCCAGAAAAATCTGTATCCGATGCCCGGCAAGCCCTCTCTCTGCAGGATATGGTGGCACTGGTAGACACCCTGCGCCCCATCGCCGCCGCCGTGGGTCGCTCAATTCCTACGGCACGGCAACCGGCTTTGGTTTAGTGTTGTAGAGAGGAAATTGGTGAAGGGTGAAAGGTGAAGAATGAAGGGTGAAGGGTGAAGAGTGAAGGGTGAAGGGTGAAGAGTGAAGAGTGAAGGGTGAAGGGTGAAGGGTGCGAAGAACAATGCCAACCTTGCACCTTGTACCGTACACCTTGCACCGTACACCTTACACCCAGCACCTATTTCCCAATCCCCATTCCCCTCCCACTCGCCTACTCGCCCACTCGCCTACTCATCCACCCTCCCACCTCCCCTCTCCCCTGTCACTTTCTGGTCATATTTGCCGGGAAGGCTGATGGGTATGGATGTTCGAGGTAGGGAATGAGAAGTCTATTGATGCGGAGCCCGATTGCGATCGCGGCGGTCTGGATTGGGGTCTATATATTCATTGTGCTGTTGCCGTTGCTGATTTTGCTGCTGCATCCAGCACCCTCGGGGCGGGAGTTCTGGCTGGATTTTTCGGTGGCGCTGGGCTTCATTGGGTTGGCGATGATGGTGCTGCAGTTTGCGCTGACGGCTCGCATTCGTACCATTGAGGCGGCCTACGGCATTGACATCATTCTGCAGTTTCACCGCTACACCTCCATCGTGGCGTTTCTGCTGATTCTGGTGCATCCCATCATTCTGTTTGTGAATGATCCGGAAACGCTGCAACTGCTGAATTTTTTTGCAGCCCCCTGGCGGGCGAGGGCAGCAGTGATTGCCACGGTGGCGCTGACGCTGCTGATTGCCACCTCCATCTGGCGAGAGAAACTACGCATCCCCTACGAACCCTGGCGGATCTGGCACGGCATTTTTGCGGTGACGGCGGTGGGGTTGGGCCTGGCCCATGCCTTTGGGGTGGGCAATTACCTCAGCCTGTTCTGGCAGGGGGCGTTGTGGGTGCTGTTTGGGTTAATGGCTCTGTGGCTGCTGATTTTTGTGCGTCTGGTCAAGCCCTGGCAGATGACCCAAAATCCCTACCTGGTGGAAGAAGTGGTGCCAGAACGGGGCAACGTGTGGACTCTGGTACTGCGCCCCAGGGGCCATGAGGGGCTGAGCTTCCAGTCGGGACAGTTTGCCTGGCTCACCTTAAGGATTTCCCCCTTCCGCATGCGGGAACACCCGTTCTCCATGGCCTCCAGTGCCGAAAAGCTGGATTGCCTGGAGTTTGGCATTAAATCCGTCGGCGATTTCACCAGCCGCATTAAGGATGTGGAGTCGGGCACGGTCGCCTACCTGGATGGCCCCTATGGCGTGTTCACCATTGATCGCTACTGGGATTCTGCCGGGTTTGTGATGATCGCTGGAGGCATTGGCATTACGCCGATTATGAGTATGTTGCGCACCGCCGCCGATCGCAAAGACGACCGCCCTTTCCTGCTGATCTACGCCAGCCGCTCCTGGGAAGACATCACCTACCGGGAAGACCTGGAAGCCCTCAAAGGCAAACTGGACCTGACCCTGGTGCATGTGCTGCGAAATGCCCCAGAAGATTGGCAGGGAGAAACCGGCTACGTCGATCAAGACTTGCTCGAGCGTTACATCCCTAGTCACCGGGGTAGCCGCCATTACTTCATTTGTGCGGTCCCCAAAATGATGGATCAGGTGGAGCGCGCCCTGCATAATCTCGATGTGCCAGTCGATCACGTCCATATGGAACATTACAACCTGGTTTGAGGAATGAACCATGCGCTACAGCATTATGTTGCAACTGGTGACAACAATTAGCGTGATTTTTATTGCGGCAGCGGCCCTTTTCGCCTGGGTGCAAAACCGCCAGATAGAACCTGTTGAATCGACCGATGAAAGTCGTGAATTCAGTCAAACTTCATTCATTATTTTTAATAAAAGTTAACTTATAGCGAATCTCACTCGAATGAAATACACCTCAAAAATCCCCCCTGCCCCCCTTATTAAGGGGGGTAAGGGTTAAAACTTAAGCATCCAGAAACCAGGGGGATTCTAAGCTAATCAAGTTTGTACCTCATTGAACTGAGAACCGCTATATCCAGAATTAACAATTAAAAATGCCCTGATCACTGAATGGCCCTGAAATGAGGCTGGTGGGCGGTGTCCACCCTGCGGCAGATCAGGGCTTCCGGCGATTTGCTGAGGTTGATTGAAGCTTATTTCAGTGCCATTTCCCTGATCACTAACCTTTGGGAGAGGCCGCACCCAGAAGCGGTCTTTAGAATCTACTCACCTACACAATGACTGATGTAAATCAGGGCATGAAGATCATTCAGGCATAAAACTCACTCAACAAAAGATGCAATAAAACCTGATTTCTTAAAGCCAATTTTCTCAACAGCGACTGGAGGATACGATGAAAATTCTACAAACAATGTTTCTTGTCTCAGGTGTTAGAAAAACGCATTTAGGTGCGATCGCACTGGGAACCCTGCTCCTGTTTACCGCTGGTTGCGAAGGCTTTAATCAGGCTGAAGATCCGGCAGAGCAGGAGAATGTCACAACCGAGGATGTCACAGGCGCGACCGAAGACGATCCCGCCATGGGCGAGCTGGTTACGGTGCGTAGCGGTGTGACCGAAACCCTCGACGAGAATGGGTTTGTCCTGACAGCCTCAGACGGGGGCTCAATTCTGGTGATTAATCCCACCGACACACCCTTTACCCCTCCCGATGTGGAAGTGCCGATTCAGGTGACAGGGGTGCTTGAAACCTTTGATGCGGACACCATCGAGCAGCAGTACGGCGTCACCCTGGACCCCGATCTTTATGGAGAATATGATCAGCAACCCGCCATTGTTGCCGAGAATTTTGCCCTCGCCCCTCGTCCCCAGGATTTTGCTGAGGCGCCCGAAAACTACTTTGATGAAACCATCGCCGTTGAAGGCGACCTGCGCCCCCTGGAGGACACGCCAAACGCCTTCGCCCTCTTTGAAGAAGGCTGGATTGATGATGTCGGCGTGCTAGTAATTGGCACCGAACAACTGGTCGACACGGAGAATCTGGAAGACGGCGAAAATATTGTGGTAACGGGCCAGACTCAGCCTGCTGATGCCGCCACCTTACAGGCCGCCAATCTGGGCTGGGACGACGACCAAATTCAGGAATTCATCTCCCGCTATGAAAACCGCCCGGTGATTCAAGCGGAAGAGGTTTACCCCTCTGCCGTACCGCCTCATCCCGTTCTCTAGTCAATCGATGATTCAAGCAACGGAGGTCGGGTGGAGCACCAGGGGACCAACCTCGATAGAATTTGTCTGGGTGGGCCAAACTTTGCGGAGCTGCCGCTTAACCGCCCGGTGAATGCGGCCCACAACAACCAGCGGGATGGCTATTCGCGGCAGGTCATCGATCAAGGGAAGACCAACGACTCCCCTAACTCTCGCAGTGGGGGCTGATGGCGAACCCCGACAACCTGCGGACCTGCACCTACTACGCTGAGAAGGTGGAAGGGCACAAGATCCGCAAGCGCAGCAACAACCCCACCCGCACTACCCCGTGGGTTAACTATGGGCTGATTGCTGTTAACATTGTGGTCTTTGTCTATGCGGTAATGCTGTCACCGAACCAGTTGGAACAGCTCTTTCAGACCTTTGCGGTGGTTCCCGAACAGCTCACCGCCAGTTTCCAGCAGGGAAATCTGGATCAACTGGGGGGTGAGTCGTTGACGTTAATCAGCTCCCAGTTTCTGCATGGAGGGTTTCTGCACCTGGGCGGCAACATGCTGTTTCTCTGGGTGTTTGGCAGGCTCTGGGGCTGTTATCCTCTAAAACCCGTTAGGAGAAATACCCCCGAGTAGGGGCGCAGGGCCTGCGCCCTTTGGAAGTGCCTCATAAAACAGGTAATTTTGTTTCGAGAGATCTCCTTAGGAATGGGGATTCAATAACGTGGGATAGCCGTCTCGGCTGTCCAAGAGCAGGCAGGATGCCTGCCCTACAAAAATTGGATGTTTATAAAATCCTCAATCCTTAGCATGCAAGAGCCCATCCCAAACACCGGAGAATATTGACCCACTATTCGACAACGCATCAGGAGGTACTATGCAAGGAGACAGCTTCTCCATCCCCAAAATGATCTTCGGTTTATAATGATCTTCGGTTTATTACGTCCAGATATTCATTATTGACATTATGAATGTACGAGCATTTTTCCGAGCGGCTACCGTTGATGGTGTTGCTTCTCCTTACAACACTATTCAACTGAAAGTTTTCTATCCCGCCCAGTTTACAGGCAGTAACCAAGAGCAGGATATGGGAATTGTTCCTGCCGATGCTCAGCAATCTCCCTTTAAGGTTGTCATTTTTTTCAACGGTATTAATTGCGGCCCTGAACTGTATCAATGGCTAGCTGTTGAGTTGGCCAAACGGGGATTAGTGGTCATTACATTTGCTTGGGTTGCCGAAAATATACCCGGAATGGTGGCGCTTACTCCGGGAGTTGCCATTGATAAGCTGACTCCAGCAATGTATGGTAAAGCTCCGACGGCTTCGGCTTTGCCCACCTTACTGAAGGAGCTAGAAAAGCTCCAGAGTGAGGGCGTGCTGGCTGGTCTACTCGACTTAAACAGTGTCATTCTGGGGGGACATTCTGCTGGGGGGCGGGTGGCCATTGAAAATGCAGATTCACAATTTTTCCCATCTGTTGTCGCTGCTTTTGCCTATGGTGCTCATACCGCAGCCATTACCCAGTTAGGATATGCAGCGGGCACAATCCTACCTCTACCAGATTCGTTGCCCCTCCTGTTAATGGGGGGAACTCGTGACGGAGTCATTGCTAATAGTAGCCAGCGCTATGGAGTAACCTGGGAAGACGCTACAACACCCGTTAAACGCACCTTTCAAGAAGCAATCAGGGGTGGCAGAAGTAATAGTTATTTACTGCTTTTAGAAGGAGCCAACCACTTTTCTATTGCCACTCCGCTCGACGCTACAACAGGCCGACCATTTCTAGATTTTCCAGCAACCCAGTCAGAAGAAAAACTGCGAAATTTAATAGCAGAAACGATCGGTATGTTCATTGATGCTCATGTTTGTAATGAGGTGACAAGCCTCGCAGCTTTCAACCAGCTATCACCAACTAAAAATCCTTTGATTGCGTCATTTGAGCATAAGTAATTCGTCGCTTCAAATCCGATTCGCCGTCTGGCGCAAGCGGTGGGCTGGAGCGATCGCTACTTTGCCCAGCAGTTTCGGGAATACATCGGAGTAACCCCCAAAGCTGCCACCTGCCAGATTCGCCTTACCCAGGCCATCACCTGATCACCACAGAGACCGAGCAGCCCCTCAGCCAGATTGCCCTAACCTGTGGCTACAGCGATCAGAGCCATTTGACGCGAGAATTCCATACGTTTTCGGGCTATTCCCCGGAGCAAAACTCCACTTCTGGACCTGGATAAGGTTTAGATAGCTTTTTTACTAGAGGGTAGTATGAAGGGGCAGGGCAAGGTCGGTTAGCACTCACCGCTCCTGCTGGGGGCGGCAGAACCAGGCGACAAGCTGATCCAGCCCTGGTGAAAACCAGGAAATTTCTATGCACCCCTTGAGCGATCAGGAAAATCCCCAACCCCAACAGGGGCATCACGTTTCGTATCTGAACCTATTCTGGACCTTTTTCCGCATTGGCCTGTTGACCCTGGGCGGTGGGCTGGCGATGGCCACAGTGATGCGCCACGAGCTGGTACTGCAACGTCAGTGGCTTGACGACGACGACTTTATGGCCGAAATGTCTCTGGCGACGCTGGTGCCCGGGGCCATTGCGGTTAATGTGGCCTATTTGCAGGGGCGGCGTCTGCGAGGAAAGGTGGGGGCGGCGACGGCGGTTTTTGGTACCGTTCTACCTGCCTTTGGGCTGATTTTGCTGGTGGCCTGGGTGGCGCTGCCCTACTTCAGCCATCCCCAGGTGGCGGCTTTTTTGCGGGGCTGTGCGATCGCTGTGGGTGGGCAACTGGCCTTTGCGGGCTTTATTTTTGGCCGCCGCCACCTGCGCAACTGGCAGAATGCCGTGGTCTGTGCCGTGGGGCTGGTGATTGTCGCCGGGTTGCGGTGGCATCCGGTGGCAGCGGTGCTGGCTACGGGGGGATTGGGCTATCTGCTGTGCAAACCGGGCCGATCCTCTGACCCGTTGCAAGAGTCTGACTAATTTCAGTTCATTCAGATCGCCCAGGTTATCGCTGTAGATGCCCCACCGACAAAACCCGGTAAGCAGTTCACTCAAAACTCAAAACTCAAAACTCAAAACTCAAAACTCAAAACTCAAAACCCAAAACCCAAAACTCAAAACCCAAAACCCAAAACCCAAAACTCAAAACTCAAAACTCAAAACCCAAAACCCAAAACTCAAAACTCAAAACTCAAAACTCACCACCCAAAACTCAAAACTCAAAACTCAAAACTCAAAACCTCTCTCCTTCCCATGCAGATTGCCTTACAGCTATTCAAAAGCTTCTTGCTGATTGGCCTGGGGGCCTACGGCGGCGGCCTGGTCACCATTCCCCTGATTCAGCACGAAATTGTCGTGAATCAACAGTGGCTGACCTTCGACCAAATGGCGTCGTTGCTGGCGGTTGCCCAGATGACCCCCGGCCCCATTGCCGTTAATGCCGCTACTTTTGTCGGGTTTCAGGTTAACGGGGTGCCTGGGGCCGTCATCGCCACCGCTGCGGTGATTCTGCCCGCCATTCTGATTCTGCTCTGGTTAGCGCCCTTTGTCGATCGCATCAGCCACAACCTCTACGTGCTCAAGATTCGCAGGGGCATTCAACTGGGAGTGCTGAGCCTGATTCTGTACGCCACCTGGTCCTACGGTGCGATCGCCATTGAAGGTTGGTTGGATCTGCTGCTCGGCATCGCTGCCTTTGCCGTACTGGTGATCTTTGAGGGCAGGCTGCATCCCATCTTCGTGATTCTGGGCTGTGGGGTGGTTGGGCTGCTGTTTTTTTAAGCGTCAACGGACGGGGAAATTCACCACGATCATATTGTTGTCCCAGTTGGCACTGGCAACCAGTTCCGGCATCCGGCCCAGGGCCGGTCGCCCCCGCCGATAGGTGCTCTCGATCATAATCAGCAGGTCATCCGGCTGCAGAATCGCCGAAATACGCTGGATGGGATTTCCCTGCACCTGCTGTAACAACACTTCTTTGCCTTCCACCAGCGACGCTAAGTAGCTCCCACGATGAGCACTGGCGGTAATGTGCAGCAGGTGCAGGGGGGCTTTCAACTCTTCGGCCAGAGTTGTCGCTAACTCAAAAGTCGTCTGAATTTGCGATTGGCTCGCCCGTCTGCCGGAGAGGGCAAAGATGACCCGCCGCGTATTTTCAATGGGCTGGGGAAAGCGCGTTACCAGCACCGGAACGGTCGCCAGACGCACAATATTATCAATCACGCTGCCAAAAAAGTTTTCCCGATAGGTGGAAAACCCCTTCCAGCCGCAGATCAGCACATCGGCATCGCGCTCCTGGCTGGCGCGAATCACCCCCCAGTCGATGGAGTCATCAATGCGGCCAATGGCCTCCACTGGGATATTGGCGGCATGGGCAATGTCTTCGGCAGTATCGAGCAACTGTCGCTGCTTCGTGCGCAAGGCGGGACTGATGGAGCCACCGCGATCGGCCAGCACATGCAGGGGGAGCAACGTGCCCTTCACTCGCTTCGTCAAAATAATGGCCAGTTGCAGCAGGTTATCTTCCGTATTCGGGTTTGCCACCGGCACCAGCACCCGCTGGCCCAGGGTCGCTCGGGGGCTGTCGGTATCGGTAGGTTCCTCTGCGGAGGTCTCTAGTTGCCCCTGCATTTGGGCTCCCCAGCGGGCCACTATCGACGGAGACAGAATGCAACTGACCAGAATCATGGCGATAGTGCCGTTGATCGCCAGTTCATCCACCAGCTCAATGTCAAAGGCTACGGTAATCGCCGCCAGGGTGGAAGCCGCCTGGGCCACCGATAGCCCAAACATGGTCATGCCGTTGGCAAAGGGCCAGCCAAACCACCGCGCTGAGCCCATGGCTGCCCCAAACTTACTCACCATCTCGGCCCCAATCATCGCCCCGGCCACCACCAGGGAGCGAGGCTCTCGGACCAGAATCAGGGGGTCCACCAGCATCCCCACGGAAATCAAAAAGAAGGGCACAAACAGCGTGTTGCCGATGAACTGAATCCGGTTCATCAGGGGGCTGAGGCGGGGAATGATCTGGGTAATCGCTATCCCGGCCAGAAACGCGCCCACAATCGGTTCAATCTCAATCAGGCTGGCCAGGTAGGAAATCACAAACACTGCCGCCAGAACAAAGGTGAATTCAGCCCCTTCGTCGTGGCCAAAGCGCTTAAAAAACCAGCGGCCCAGCCGGGGTACGCCCCACAGCACCGCAAAGGTATAAATCACCAGGGAGGGAATCAGAAACAGCCAGAAGCCGAGGGTCAGATCGCCCTCATTAGCCTTTACCACCACCGCTAAAACCAGCAAGGCCAGCACATTGACAATCAGGGTTGCCCCCAGGGTGGTGGTGACGGTGGGGGTACGCATAATCCCCAGTTTGTTCAGCAGGGGCAGGGCCACCAGGGTATGGGAAGCAAAACAGGAAGCAATCAGCACCGAGGCCAGCAGACTATAACCCAGGGGCAGCATGGCAGCGGTGCCAATGATCATGGGCAAGGCGAAAGTCGCCAGCCCAAAGATGATGGCTCTATTGGCATTGCGCTTGAGATCATCGAGGCTGGTTTCCAGCCCTCCCAAGAACATCAAAAACAACAGCCCCACCGTACCGAGTAGGGTAATGGTGCTGTCTCGCTCCAGCACCCCCAACCCGTGGGGACCAACGATTACCCCGGCCAGAATCAGGCCGATAATCCCTGGCATCCGCAGCCGCTCCACCAGCAGCGGCGCAATCAGCATGATGGCCAGAATAATCAAAAAAACGGCCACCGGGTCGGTGGTCGGCTCTTTCACCAGTTGGGCCAGGGGCAAAGCCGCCCAAAAGCCTCCCTGCCCAAGGTCAGCCATGACCTCCAGGGGATGCCAGAGTTGATGCATAAAAAATGAATTCTGAGTGGGTACAGGTACAGATCATAAGGTACAAGGTTTAAGGTGCCCCTTGTACCCTGTACCCTATACTTTGCCCCCGTTCACCCCGGTGCTAACGGTCATTCATCCACAGGGGGGGAGCAAGGGGGCCAGGGAGCGATACAAATTCCATCACTGTTGAACCGCGATACGAACGACAAGCTCAGCCTGAGCAAAAGCAGCAAGAGATTTGGGTTACATCATATTGGGATAGCGCGATATTGAGATGGCGCGATATTGGGATGACGCGATATTGGGATGACGCGATATTGAGATGGCGTGGGGCGGCGCTCACCTGGCATCGGCAACTAATTCGGCTATGGTCATTGCTAATATTTCCGGTTCGATGGGTTTGGCTATGTGTTTCTGAAAACCATGCTCCAGTGCCCGGAGTTGATCTTCCTCGCGGGCGTAGGCGGTAACGGCGATGGCGAGCAGAGGTTCCTGCTGCTGGTCGGGTAGGGTACGGATGTGTTGTAAGAGGCGGTAGCCATCCATGTCGGGCATGCCAATGTCGCAGACCAGTACGTTGGGGTTGGTGGTTTTAAGGTACTGCAAAGCAGCTTCAGCGGAAGGGGCAACATCAACCTCTGCGCCGTAGGCATTGAGGACAACTTGCAATAAATCCCGCGTATCCGGGCTGTCATCTACGGCGAGTATGCGAATGCCCTGGAGGTCGGGAGTGGCTGCCTTTGGAACGGTAGTGCCCTGGCGGGATTCATCCAGCAGGGGCAGACAGACGGTGAAGGTTGCCCCCAACCCTTCGCCAACGCTTTGGGCGGTAATGGTGCCGCCGTGGGCATCCACCAGGTATTTGACGATGGATAGCCCCAGCCCCAGGCCGCCGTACTGGCGGGTAATGGAGGCGTCTTCCTGACGGAAGGATTCAAAAATATGGGGCAGAAAGTCGGAGCTGATGCCTTTGCCAGTGTCGGTGACGCTGATTTGGGCGTATTGGGGGGTGGATGGGTGAGGGGTCGTGGGGTAGTGGGGTGGTGGGGTGGTGTGACCGATTACCTCACTATCCCGCAATTCCACTATCTCACCATCTCGCTCTCTTGCTCCCTCGCTCCCTTGCTCCCTTGCCGCAACCTGCTCCAACCGCACCTCAACCCGACCGCCGCTGGGGGTGAATTTGATGGCGTTGGATAGGAGGTTCCAGATGATTTGCTGTAAGCGTCCGGCGTCGCCTCGGGTCTGGCAGGGATCGACGATGGTCGTGTGCAGGGAGATGGATTTGGCTTCGGCGGCGGTTTGGACGACTTCTATAGCGGACTCGATCGCCGCGGCTAAATCTACTGAGGCCAGATCTAACTTGAGTTTGCCGCGTAGAATGCGGGCCACATCCAGCAGGTCGTCAATGAGTTGGGTTTGCAGTTTGACGTTGCGTTCGATGGTTTCTAAGGCGCGCTGGGTTTTGTCGGTATCGAGCTTGCGGGTTTGCAGCATCTTGGTCCAGCCGAGGATGGGGTTGAGGGGCGATCGCAATTCGTGGGACAAAATCGCCAGAAACTCGTCTTTGACCCGGTTGGCTCGCTCGGCGGAAACTCGGGCGGCCTGTTCTCGGCTCAGCAGTTTTTCCCGCTCAACCTCTGCTTGTTTCTGCTCGGTAATGTCGCGAACGGTGCCGATAAACCGTTGGGGATTGCCGCTAGGGCTGAAGTAAGCTTGCCCTTTGGAGGCAATCCACCGACTTGGAAAATCAGCGCGTCCAGTGGTCCGAAACTCTACTTCGAAATGCCCATCGCTTTCCGGCATGAGTGCGTCTTGAATCGAGGTTTGTAGCGATTCGCGGTCTTCAGGATGCACAGAGGCCAAAAAAGTATCCATATTCAAGTCAGCCTCTTTAGGCAGGCCGAAAATGGCTTTGCAGCGGTCATCCCAAATTAAAAGGTTGGGTTGAATTTGCCAGTCCCAGGTGCCGAGTTGGGCCGCAGCGAGGGCCATCTGTAGCCGGTCTTCACTGCGGCGCAGGCGTTCTTCGGTGCGTTTGCGATCGCTTAAATCCAGCACGAAGACGACCGTTTCTTCTCGGGCTTCGTCTACCAGGCTGTACCCCAGCATTACCGGCACCCGGCTGCCGTCTTTGCGAATGTATTCTTTTTCGTAGGGGGTGCAGGCTCCGCGCGCGCGGGCTTCGACAATGGCCTGTTGGTCGAGGGGCAGGTACTCGGCGGGGGTTATGGCAATCCACCGCAGTTCGCCACGCTCTAGCTCGTCGCGACTGTAGCCAATAATGCGCAGCAGTTCGTCGTTGGCCCGATAAATATTGCCGTAAATATCTCCCTGCAGGATGCCGACCACATTGGCATCGACAAACCCCTGCAGCCGCGCCTCGTTGAGCGCCAGGTCTAGCTCGGCCTGCTTTTGTTCGGTAATGTCGAGATTGATGCCGCTGAGGCGAATCGGTTCCCCCTGGTCATTAAAGCTGAGACGACCGATGCCCAGCAGCCAGCGCACCCCCCGGTGGGGATGCAGAATGCGAAATTCGGTGTTGAACTCGGGCAGCCGTTGTTCTAAGGTCTGCTGTATTTCGGTATGGGCTCGTTCGCGATCTTCTGGGTGCAGGGCGTTATACCAGTCAGCATATGTTGGCCCTGCTGGGGTCGGCTCAAGGCCATAGAGAGCATAGGTTTCGGGCAGCCAGTGGACTCTGTCAGTGACGATGTCCCAATCCCAGGACCCGGCGTTGGCTCCCTGCAGGGCCAGTCGCAGCAGTTGTTCATTCTGCCGCAGGGCTTCTTCGGCCTGCTTGCGGGCGGTGATATCCCGCCAGGTGGCGACAAAGCCATCCCCCAGTTTGGCCGCGCGAATATCAAAGGCCCTGGCAAGCCTTTGCTGGCCGTAAACGTCTTCATAAATCAGGCTGTCCCTGACTAAAGACTCGCCCGTTTCCACGACCTGACAATACTCCTGAAATAGCCCGCTCTCCCAATGTCCAGGCAGAATCTCCAGCAGGTGATGGGAGATTTGATCGTCCTGGCTCATCTGGTTCGTGACACAGGCCGCATGGTTCACGTATTCGATGCGGAAATCAATAATCTCGCCCTGGTCATTGCGAATGGCAGCATACACCCCAAAGCAGTCGAGCATGTTTTCTACCGAGGTGCGAAAGCGTTCTTCGCTGCGCCGTAGTTCCGCTTCCATCTGCTTGCGTTGGGCCAGTTCTGCCTGAACCTGGTAATACAGCTCGGCCTGTTGCAGAGCAATACCCACCTGGGTGGAAAGATCCTGAAGCAGTTCAATCTCTAAAGGCTGCCACTGGCGCGGGCCAGAACATTGGTTCACCACCAGCAGCCCCCACAGGGCCTCTCCCTGCAGAATGGGCACCACCAGATTGGCTCGTATCTGAAACCGCTCCAGCAGTTCTAGATGGCAGTCGGTGAGCTCAGCGGTGTAAATATCTTCGGTAATCTGAATGCGGCCCTGGCGGTAGTCTTCGCCGTGGTTGTCGATAAAATAATCATCTTCGATTTGCAGTTCCAGAATCGCGGTGAATTCATCATCCACCGACTCCACCGCAATCACCCCGCTAAAGTCGAGCTGAAAGCGATACATGAACACCCGATTGGCCTGCAAAAACTGCCGTACTTCGTCTACGGTGGTCTGCAAGATCTCCTGGATATCGAGGGACTGCCGCACTTTGCCAGTGATTTCGGAAACCAGCCGCTGGCGCTCAATCCGCAACTGCAACTGCTGCTGCAGTTGCACTCGGGAGATGGCTCCTTCAATGGCCAACTTGAGGCCTTCGGGAGTAATTTGACCTTTGACCAGATAGTCTTGAGCACCCGCTCGCATGGCCTTAACGGCGATGGTTTCGTCGCCAAAGCCGGTGGTCACAATCACCGGGCAGGGCTGCAGTGACTCTGTGTTGATCTGAGCTAAAAATTCTAGACCGTCGAAGTCGGGCAGCCGATAGTCCAGCAAAATCACATCGGGCTGGTGCTGTCGCCATAACTCCACCCCCTCCCCCCCCAGGGCGGCCTCCAAAATTGTGTAGGTGTGGTCCTGGTCACGCCGGAGGCAGCGCCGATACAGTTCCCGATCTTCCGGGGAATCTTCAACAACCAGGAGGGTAAGAGACGCTTGTGTCATGGCGTGAGTTCCGGCAGCTCAGGGGGGTGGGTGATTTCCAGCCAGTAATCAATCAGGGATTGGATGTCTCGTTTCAGTTGCTCATAGTCGATGGGTTTGACGATATAACGACTCACTCCCAGGTTGTAGCAATCCTGTATGTCTTTAGGATTACTGGAGGTGGTGAAAACCACGATAGGAATTTTTTTCAGCGTCGCATCCTGCTTGATTTGGCGCAAGATGTCTCTGCCGTCGGTGCCGGGCAGGTTTAAGTCTAAGACAATTAAGCCGGGGGCCTGGTCCCGATCAGGGCCATCGGCCAGCACCGTTTGAGTCAACAGAGCCAGGGCCTGTTCGCCGTTGACGCACCGCTGCATGGGAATGGGGCGGGGCGATCGCCGCACAAACCGCTGGATTGCCTCAAAGTCTTCGTCGCTGTCTTCGACGATGAGCATGGGGTGCTGGAGAAGGGGAAAAGTTGCTGAACTTAACGTCATACCGCTGGCTCCGGCGATAGGGTAAAGAAAAAGATGCTGCCCTCATCGGGGGTAGACTGCACCCAGATCCGGCCTTCGTGGCGTTCTACCACTTTGCGGGCAATGGTCAGCCCGGCCCCGGTGCCGCCGCCGTAGTCATCCCGCCCGTGCAGGCGGCGAAAAATCTGAAAAATTTTGTCGGTAAACTGCGGTGGAATGCCGATGCCGTTGTCGCGCACGTAGAACACGGGGGTAGCGGTGGTGGGGATACCGCCAGGGGCCGGGAGAGACTCTGCGGACTCAATGGTCCCAATTTCAACCCATTTATGGGCTTTGTCGTTGTACTTGATGGCGTTGCTGATCAGGTTGGTGAACAGTTCGGTGACCTGGGGGCGATCGCAGGCCACCTGGGGCAGGGGCCGAGGAATACGAAACTCGATGTCGTCCTGGGAGCGGGCAATTTCCAGGGTGTCGGTGACCTGCTGCACCAGCTCATGCAAATCTACCTGCTGATGCTGCAGCTCCGCTCGATCCAGGCGAGAAAAATGCAGCAGGGAATTAATCAGGTCTTCCATCCGCTGGGTCAGCCGTACCAGGGTGCGCAGCTTGGCCACCCCGTCTTCGGTCAGGCTGTCGCCGTAGTCCTCCATCAGAAAGTTGGCATAGTTGTGAATCCCCCGCAGGGGCTCCTTCAGGTCATGGGAGGCGATGTAGGCAAAGGAATCCAGCTCTTCGTTGCTGCGCTGCAGTTTGTAGTTCATCAGGGCCATTTCGTCGGCCTGCCGCAGCACTATGCCCACAATCAGGCTGCGCAGTTCCTGCACCACCTCAATTTCGCTGGCTTTCCAGGGCAGGCAGGTGCCCTTTACCGTCTCCTGCCACAGGTCAAAGGACTGGCGCGGCGACAGCCGCAAGCTGCCGTCTTCAGACACTTCTACGGGCTTGTTGGGGTTGCCGCCCCAGTTCACCGTTTGAATCACCTCAGGGCGAAACCAGAGAATAAAGTTGCGGTGGATGCTGGAGATTTCCAGGGCCAGCACCCCGCTGGCGATGGCTTTGTAGGCGGCGGCGGCGGGATAGTCCTGCATCAAAGACTGGGTTTTGAACATCCCCTGATCAAAGCGAGGCTTAATCCATTTCAACAGGGCGTTGATGTCATCTTTAGGGGGAGTCTGGCCAAAGCTAATGCACTGGTTGCCGCTACAGACGATGGCCCCGGTGGCATTTACCAGCCCCAGCAGTTGGCGACCGAGTTTGGCCATGCCGTCTAAGAAGTGATCCTCCTGGGAGAGGGCATCGACAAACTCTGTCTGCAGCGATTTCAGGTGCATTTTGTAGTCGATGTCTTCGCTGGCAGCTTTGTTGACCAGTTCGACAGACATCACCTGACCGATAAATTCGCAGGCGGTACGAACGTTGTAGGGAATATAGGCGGGCTCGCTGTGATGGCAGGCAATCAGCCCCCAAATATCCTGGTTCTGAATCAGGGAAATGGACATGGAGGCGTTCACTCCCATGTTTTGCAGATACTCCATATGCAGGGGCGAGACGCTGCGCAACACCGCGAGGCTCAAGTCCAGCGGTTCGTTGGTCACGGGGTTGTTCGGGGGGACTAACGGCACCGGTTCGTACTGCGAGGTGGGAATCAGCCGCAGCCAGTTGAGGGTGTAGAGCCGCCGCGCCTGTTTGGGAATATCTGTCGCCGGATAGCGCAGCCCCAGATAGGGTTGGTCTTGATTGGTATCTTCGGCGATGACGCTGCCAGAGCCGGTTTCGTCAAACTGGTACACCATCACCCGGTCAAACCCGGTGATGCGCCGCACTTCCTTCACCACCACCTGGCTCATGGCCTGCAGAGAAGGGGCTTTTTGGATGCGGGTAATGACCCCCCTGACCTGGTGATAGAAGTCGATAAAGTTAGGGCTTGGCAGGTTCTGCCTGGGCTCTAGCTCTAAAATGATCACCCCATCCCAGCGGTGAACGATACCGTCAAAAGGCTGCGCCTGCTCCCCCTGGGTAACGGCAAGTTCGAGGGGGTTAATGCTTTCAAAATTTTCCGTCAGACACTGCTGAATCTGCTGAATCTGCTGGTCGCTAAAGAGACTGGACAGGGGTTGGCCCAACAATTCCTCCGGAGCTGGGCCGAGCAGCCCCTGGGTGTTGCGGCTTACCTGCACAATTTCCAGGGTGGACTGGTGCAAGACCAGCAGTACCCCGTGGGGCTGAATCGCTCCGGGGATGTGGATGGGTTCGCGATCGCAGTTTGTCAGATCAACTATATTGGTCAGATCAACCATTTCTGCCATTATCGTCAGCTTTCCGCGGAGGGTTACCCAGGTCTCCCATCATATAGCCACGATATGAGTAGCTTTAGAGTCTACCTAAAGGTAGAGGTCTGTCTAAAGATAGATGGAGGAACCCGTCAAAATGTCTCCAGACTCCTCACTGGTGACCATACCCGGATTTCCATCTACAACACTACGCTACAACCCTAAAATTGAGACCTGACGTTGCCCTAGTACATCGCACAGTTAGTTTTGCAACATCACACATTCTCGGAATGTTGGGTTCCGCGGGCGCTCCACCCAACCTACGTTGTAATACTTTTGAATTGCTGCGCTAGATTTTTCCTTCCTTTTCTGCCACCAGGCGCTTTACCTGCACTACGCTGTCCGGGTTGAGGGACATGGAATCAATCCCCGCTTCCACCAGAAAGGCGGCAAACTCGGGGTTATCGCTGGGTCCCTGGCCGCAGATGCCCACCTTGCGACCGTGGCGGTGGGCGGCATCGATGACTTTGGTGATAGCCAGCTTCACCGCTTCGTCCGTCTCGTCAAACAGGTCCGCCAGTTCCCCCGAGTCCCGATCGACCCCCAGCACCAGCTGGGTCAGGTCGTTGCTGCCGATGGAAAAGCCATCGAACCGCTCGGCAAACTGGTCCGCCAGCAGCACGTTAGAAGGGATTTCGCACATCACATAAATCTGCAGGTTGTGGACCCCCTGCTTGAGGCCGTTTTCCACCAGCACCTGCAGTACCCGGTCGGCCTCCGACAGGCGACGGCAGAAGGGCACCATGATAATCACATTGTCAAAACCCATCACCTCCCGCACCCGCTTGATGGCCTGACATTCCAGGGCGAAGCCTTCTTTGTAGCGATCGCTGTAATAGCGGGCGGCTCCCCGAAAGCCCAGCATGGGGTTAGATTCCGGCGTTTCAAACTCCCGCCCGCCAATCAGGTCGGCGTACTCGTTGGTCTTAAAGTCGCTCATCCGCACGATGACGGGATGGGGATACTGAGACGCCGCAATTTTTCCGATGCCCCGGGACAGGTTATCGACAAAATATTCCCGCTTGTCGCTGTAGCTGTGGGTCATGTCGCGGATCACCTTCCAGGCGTCCCGGTCTTTGAGCTGGTCGTAGTTGACCAGGGCCATGGGGTGAATTTTGATCAGGTTGTTGATGATGAACTCCATCCGGGCCAGGCCAATGCCCTCGGCGGGGAGCTGCCACCAGTTGAAGGCGGCGGCGGGGCTGGCGATGTTCATCATAATTTTGGTGCGGGTCTGGGGCACGCTGGTCAGATCCACCGCCACGGTTTCGTACTCCAGCAGGCCGGCATAGATGCGCCCCTGATCTCCCTCGGCGCAGGAGAGAGTAACTTCCTGGTCGCTTTCCAGCGTCCTTGTGCCGTCCCCGGTGCCGACGATGGCGGGGATGCCCAGCTCCCGGCTGACGATGGCGGCATGGCAGGTGCGCCCGCCGTAGTCGGTGATGATGCCCGCCACCCGCTTCATCACCGGCACCCAGTCGGGGTCGGTCATTTCGGTGACCAGGATGCTGCTGTCTTCCACCTGGTCAATGTCTTTGGGGGTGAGGACGCGACAGACCTTACCGGCTGCGATCGCATCCCCAATGCTCAACCCCGTCAAAATCGTCTCCGGGTGGGGATGGGCCTTCAGCTTGTAGGTTTTCAGAGTGCCCGCCGTCCGCTGGGACTGCACCGTCTCGGGTCGGGCCTGAACGATGAACAGTTCCCCGGTGTTGCCGTCCTTGGCCCACTCCATATCCATAGGGCGACCGTAGTGCTGTTCGATCAGGACGGCCCATTTGGCCAGCTGCAGTACCTCGTTGTCGCTCAGCACCAGCGCTTCTCGCTCTTTGCCGGTGGTTTCCACCATTTCCACTGTGGCGGTGCCGCCGTCACGGGCGTAGACCATTTTCTGGGCCTTGCCGCCGCAGGTTTTTTCAATGATGGGCCGAAAGCCCTCCATCAGCAGCGGTTTGAACACCATGAACTGGTCCGGCGTTACCGTACCCTGCACCACCCCTTCCCCCAGGCCCCAGGAGCCGGTAATCAGCACCGCATCGGGGAACCCTGTTTCCGTTTCGATGGAGAAGGTGACCCCCGCACAGGCTTTGTCGGACCGCACCATTTTCTGCACACCGATGGAGAGGGCCACCTGCATATGGTCAAAGCCTTTCTCCACCCGGTAGCTGATGGCCCGATTGGTGAACAGGGAAGCGTAGCAGTGGCGGCAGGCTTCTAAAATTTCGTCTTCGCCGCTGACGTTGAGGAAGGTTTCCTGCTGACCGGCAAAGCTGGCGTCGGGCAGATCTTCCGCCGTGGCGCTGCTGCGAACGGCCACATCGGCTTCTTCCACCTGGTAGCGGCGGCTCAGCTCTCGATAGGCTTTGCGAATAGCGGTCTCCAGTTCTTCGGGCAACGTCGCCTTCTGGATCAGGCGGCGAATGGCCTTGCCGGTTTTGGCCAGAGATTGCTTTTCTTGAGCATACTTATCCAGTTCTTTCTGAATTTTCGGTTCCAAATCGTTAGTTTCTAGAATGGTCCGATAGGCTGCCGCGGTAATGGCAAAGCCATCAGGCACTCGAATGCCCTTCGATTTCAGGTTCCCAATCAGTTCCCCCAGGGAGGCGTTTTTGCCCCCCACTCGGTCGATATCGCCATTGTTGACAGCATCCAGCCAGAGGACGTATTCGGGATGGGGCATGGGAAGTCTCCAGGGGTGAGTTGAGGGGTAAGGGGTAAGGGGTAAGGGGTAAGGGGTAAGGGGTAAGGGGACAGTTGGGTCTGGATCTGGTTTGACGGGCAGTTTTAGGGCAGTGCCAAGGGAGCGCGGATACTTCTGATCTTATCGGTTGTGCCGGATTGGCGTTGAGGAATATTACACACAATCCCCAAATTGGCGATAATGGCCGAGGAAAGCCCTAGTAACTGAAAAATGGACTCTAAGCCCACCCCACCTGCTGAACCAGCTACTCCTCAGATTCCTTCAAATGCCGCTTCCCCCGCAGAGGAGCAGCTTTCTCGCTGGCAGCGCCTGTGGCAGAGTCAGTGGGGCAACATTAAAGTACTGATCATTGCCCTGGTGGTGGCCCTGACGGTGCGAGTGTTGATTGCCGAGCCCCGGTTCATTCCCTCCAATTCCATGGACCCCACCCTGCACATTGGAGACCGGCTGATTGTGGATAAAATCTCCTACCGCTGGGAAGACCCCCACCGGGGCGACATTGTGGTGTTTATGCCGCCCCCCCAGCTGGCGGAGTTTGGCTACGACCAGAGCCAGGCCTTCATCAAGCGGGTGATTGGGGAACCGGGCCATACGGTGCAGGTCTCCCACGGGCAGGTGCTGCTCGACGGTGCTCCCCTGGAAGAATCTTACATTCTGGAACCGCCCCGGTATGAGATGGTGCCCGTGGCGGTGCCCGAAGGCTATGTGTTTGTCATGGGCGACAACCGCAACGACAGCAACGACTCCCACGTTTGGGGGGTGCTGCCCCAGCAGAACATTATTGGTCGGGCCTGGTTTCGGTTCTGGCCTTTAGATCGACTGGGCAGGGTGAGTAGGCCGTAATGGTGAGACTTTAGACTTAACCTCATCCTCCTCGGACTCCAGATAAGCAAAGGCTTCTTCACGAGAGAGCAGAGGAGTTTCTCTAGCTTCATCCATGGCTTTAGATAAGCAGTAGTCTTCCAGGTTTTCTGCCAGGTCTTCAATCGATGTATAGCGCTCGAAGACCTGGTTTAGACACTTGCGAACTTCTGCACTCTCAGCGAATAGGAAGCTTTGGCCTTCAAAGTGTCCTATTCTACCCTTAGCCTGCAATATCGCCCTGGGGGAGTAGTTTTTTCCATAACTCGATGGGGATGACGACGGCTTTAGTGTTGCCTTCGGAGTCAGACAGGTATTTGATGGGGATGTTAGCCATAAGCACTTGCCTTGAGATACTGCTGGATTAACCTGAATTCGAGAGCCGCTGCAACCAGTAAAATTTTGCTACATCATCCCCTCCAGGGAGGGGCAGGGGTGGGTTAAACCCCTAACGCTCAACCCCCAACGCTGCCCCTAATGCCCCGCCATGAAACGGGTTTCTGGCTCTGGCATCAAGCCATCGGCCACGATGCCAGAGGGCGGCAGCCATCCGACATGATTGAATGTCTATTTCCCAGTATCGTTTTTTCGGCGTAGAGTTGCCCTGGTCAAGCCTGGTTGCTGTCGTTGTACAAAATCTGCATCACCCGTGACCCTGGCTCGCTCAGGGCGTCTCTGGCAATGGTGGCGACTTCTCCGTGAACCGTGGCTCGATATTCTGCTACGACATCGCCAAAAGCATTGCGTTGAATGGCAACCTGCTGGCCCGGAGACACGCTTTCTCTGACATTGACCAACAGTTCTAAAAAACCTCCGGTGCTGGAACGGATAGTTTCGAACTGGTTGCCGAAAAACGTATTCACATCTTCTGCTGTTTGACCCAGGGCCCCTGGCACAATTTGGTGATGTTTGAGTACATTCAGAGTACCCTCCACCGCCAGAGCAATTTTGGCCTCGTCGTAAATGCGGGGGCTACCGATTTCTACCGTTAGGGCAGGAATATTCGCTTCTACCAGGGTGGTCTCTAGCGTTCCCTCTTCCCCCGCATCGTCTTTAATTTGCTCTACGGGAAACAGCTTGGCCATCTGGTGAATATCGGGATAGCTCAGGTCGGCATAAATAAACAGGGTAAAATCGCTGCCGGTAGATACCGTGTGGAAGTCTAGCGCCAGGTCAACGTTGGGCTTGAACAGCCGGTTCCACAGCAGACCGGCATGGCGGGTGGGGGGGTTGTCGCCATGTTCGTCGCCTGGCCAGACCCGGTTAATATCAACGGAGCTACCGCCGCCATAGGCCATGGGCCAGCGGGCCTGGGTCAGCTCCAGTGCTGCTCTAGAAAGCCCCAACACGGCAATGACCGAGCCGGTCATGGTGCTGGGGTCCAGTTCTGCCATGACCCGCTGCACCGTTCTTATAGAACTCAGTTCGTCTCCATGCACTCCGGCCACCAGGGCAATGGTCTTACCGGCCCGTGCCCCCTTGGCAACCATCAGGGGCACATACCAGTGCTGGCCGGTTCCCATTTCAACCCCCTGAAAGTAAAAGCGATAATTTTGGCCGGCAGGCAGATCAGAGCAACACAGCCGGGTAATGACCGGAACTCCCTGAAGAATGTCGCCAGTGTAGGTTGTAGTAGCGGGAGGAGCATCTGGGATGAATGGAGTTGTCATAAACACACGAGAGGGATAAGTAGGTGTTGCCATCGGCCCAGGCGGTTTAATCTGCGGCTGGGAAGGCACCATGACCTACACTACAGGATTTGGGCAGGAAACGGGTTTTGGGTTCGGGAGGTTGGAATGTCGAGGATACCAAAGGCAAAATTTTCGTGACTTACCGCCAAACTGACATTGGCCTGCTGCCAGCCGTAAAGCTGAAACCAGAGCTGCAGATGAGCCTGGAGGTAGGGCCGGGGCAATCTGCCCCTGAAACCGGCCAGCCTCAATGGGGAAGGCTGTGTTCATTTACCCACTGCGAGACGAAGCGGTCTACGAAGCCCTGGCGGTTCCTGCGGGGAATTTGGAGTACAGGGCTACCGTCCCCCATGGCCGCGACATCGCTTTTTATGCGCTCGAGCAGCTCTGGTATCGGCTGGCAGAAATAAGGCAACCATTGCTGAGGGTGCCAGGTACCGGGTATCAGGTTTCAGGAATGGTTGGCCGACTTACGCTGTAGAGGACTAGGGTATCAGTAACCGATGACACCAGGCCTTATGAGACGGGCCACCTGTCAGCATTGAAATGGTTTATTAAAAAGGGTTTACCCGCATTAACTAGTAACTGGAGATGGCAATCAAATTCTGGTATTTGAGGTATTCGCTATAGTCAGCCAGGTTATCCAGTTCCAAATAGCCCAACACAATTTCAGCGAGGAGCCAGATAAATATTTCCAGAAGCAGTCTGCGTTTTTTGATCTTCATGGGGGTCACCGGGGGGCAGGGGGGAAAGGGGTAGGTGAAGTTGGTGAGGTGGGTGGGGTAGGTGGGTGAACAACATCACGGCCACCACCGTTTTTGGGAAAGGGAAAGGGGTAGGTGAAGTTGGTGAGGTGGGTGGGGTAGGTGGGTGAACAACATCACGGCCACCACCGTTTTTGGGAAAGGGAAAGGGGTAGGTGAAGTTGGTGAGGTGCGTGGGGTAGGTGGGTGGATGGGTGGGTTTTAGGCACAGGCCATTTGTAAGCCGCGCATGTAATTAAAAAGCTGCCAGCAGTAAGGCTCTGGCAGCTTGCAGGTAATTGCTCCTCGTAGCACCACATTGAAATACCAGTCGTTGGGGGCAATCTCCAACGGTGTCTTTTGCACCACGACGTAAGTTCTGACCCCGACGAAGGACTGTCCATCCTGTTTCACGGCAACGAATTCGTGGCGGTAGTCGCCGCGATGAACGCCTTCCCGCTGATCCAGGTGATGGCTCAATCGCCAGGGTAGACGGTACAGAACACCGTGAACTTCGCTGGAGGGATCAGGTAAGACATCCAGCGCACCGCACTGGCGCTTGGCCGAGTAGTAGCGAAACCCCAGCCGATAGCCCTTTAAAGTGGCGGGGCCAACCACAAAGGCGTGAGTGTTTTCTCCCAAAGACCGCTTCAAATCTACAGGGCACATACAGGACCCGTAGGCGAAATAGTGGAAGTAAGGCTCTGTCTCCCCATCGGTAGTAGCCGATGGGGTCGGTTGGTCGGGTTCGGTAGCTAGGTCGGCTTGGCAGGTCAACATGGCTGGAGTTAGAACGCAATCAGGAGGGGCAAAAATGCTCTTGCACAAGAGCCGTCAGATCTTTGGGGCTGAGATTGTCGTAGCGGTGCTTACCCGGCATGACCGTTAGATTGGGAGCCTTCGAACAGCGCTTCTGGCACCCCGTATAGTGAATTTCAACCTGGTCATGCAGCTGGTATTCTTGCAGCACCTGCTCCAGCGCAGTGACCATTTTGCGTCCGCCCCGCTTCTGGCAGCCGGACTTGTGGCAAACCAGAATTTTGGCGTTTTTGGGAGCTTTAGCAGCAGGAGCTACATCTGCAGCTCCAGAATGCCCACAGGATAGAGCTTCTGCCGATTCAGCAAAAGTTGCGCAGAGCGACGGTGCTGCGGGTTGACCATTCAAGGGGGGCAAAAAGAAAACCTGATACGCCTTGAGCTTGATGACTCCGGCTTTGTAGTCAACCTGGCTGCAGCCAATACACCGCAGGCGATCGCCTACAACGGCAGAGCGAGGAATCGAAGCGCGAAGCTCCTTCGGTAGCTTGATGGCAACATGTTCCTGATCAACGTCAAGAACCAGAGATTTAGGCTTTTTTAAGTCGCCGCCGAGAAAACCCAGGAAGGTTCCCTCAAGGCTAAACATGCGCGGCGGCATTTGGGTAGGGTCGAGCATAGGTAATTGGGGGGTGGGGGGTGAGAGAGAGTGAGAGAGTGGATGGGTGGTGGGTAGGTGGGTGGGAGCGAGGGAGCGAGGGAGCGAGGAAGATAAGCTTATTTCTCGAAAGAAAGCGCGAGCTTAGAAAGTTGGAAGTTTGAAAAGAAGTTCACCTGATGTTGAGAGACTTTCTCTCTTGCTCTCTTCCTCTCTTTAATCAATTCAGCTTTTTGGCGTTAACCGTCTTAGGCAACTTCAACGGCTCGGTGAGGCCATCGACGGAAAGTTCCCAGCCGTTTTCAAGGGTGTAGAAGGTGGTGTCGCCGTCGCGGGACTGGTTGATGACGTGTTCCTCCAGGTCTTTTTTGGGAACGTAAACCATCAGGGTGCCGTCGTCGCCGCTGTGGAGCATGACTTTCATTTGGGATTGCCTCTTATAGGGTTTGTTTTTGAAAGGGAGCGAGGGAGCGAGGGAGCGAGTTAGAGAGAAGAGTTTGCTGTTGGAGAGGAGGAAGAAGTTTAGGAAGAGGGAACTTAGAAAAAAAGTTCAACTTTTAAGGTGAGACTTTCTCTCTCGCTCTCTTCCTCTCTCGCTCTCTACTTAACAAGTGCCAACAACTCATCCACCGTCAAGCTCCTCTTAAGCTGTGTGGACTGGTCGCGGACGGCGTTGAGCAGGGTTTGGCTGTGGTCGGCATCGAGTTCTACGCCGTAGTCCTGCAGAATCTGGTTGAGCAGGTTGCGACCGGAGTGTTTGCCGACGACGAGTCGCCGCTGCCTACCGACTTCGCTGGGGTCGAAAGGCTCGTAGGTGCTGGGATTTTTTAGAATGCCGTGGGTATGAATGCCGGATTCATGGGCGAAGGTGTTTTCGCCGACGATGGCCTTCCAGGGGGGGACCGGGCAGTTTACCGCTTTGGCGACGAAGCGGGACAGTTCTAAAAAATGTTGGGTTTTGATGCCGGTTTTGATGCCGTAGATTTGCTTCAGGGTCATTACCACTTCTTCGAGGGCGGCGTTACCGGCTCGTTCGCCCAGACCGTTAACGGTGGTGTTAACGGAGGTGGCCCCGGCGCGGATGCCGGCTAGGGCGTTGGCGGTGGCCAGGCCCATATCGTTGTGGGTGTGCATTTCTACGGGAATTTCCAGGGAGTTCACCAGCTTTTGCACTTTATCGAAGGTGGTGAAGGGATCCAGGATGCCGACGGTGTCGCAGAAGCGGAACCGGAAAGCGCCCCATTCCTGGGCAAATTGAGCAGCGTCAATGAGGAAATTTTCATCGGCACGGGAGCTGTCTTCGCCGCCGATGCTGACTTCTAAACCATGGTCGCGGGCAAAGTTGATGGCGTCGCGGAGCTGCTCCAGCATTCTGGCCCATTTGCCCTGAAACTTGACCTGAATCTGCATGTCAGAGACGGGAATGGAAATGTGGACTCGCTTCAGGCCACAGTGAATGGAAGCTTGAATGTCAGACAGAACGGCGCGGTTCCAGCCCAGGAGGTGGGCGTTGAGGCCGAGGTCAGAGATGGCACGAATCGCCTTAGCCTCATCCTGCCCCATGGCGGGAATGCCGACTTCCAGTTCCTGCACGCCGATGGTATCGAGGAACTTTGCGATCGCAACCTTTTCTTCCAGTCCAAAGGCCACACCGGCAGCCTGTTCGCCGTCTCTGAGGGTGGTGTCGTTGATGTAAATGGGGGAAGTGGGTGACATGGTTTTTAGGAAGAGAGCGAGAGAGGGAGAGAGGGAGGGGAGGGGGTAGATGGGTAGGTGAGTGGGTGAGGTGGGTGAGGTGGGTGAGGTGGGTGAGGTGGGTGAGGTGGGTGAGGTGGGTGAGGTAAGAGAGTAGACAAGGAGGGTAGTTATATTGGGGCAACTTCTTCACCTACCCCACTTACTTCACCTACCCCACTTACTTCACCTACCTAATCAGATTGGGCTGAATCGTAGGGTGGGCACTGCCCACCTTCTGATTGGGCTAATAACAGGTTTTAATAGCCTTTAATGCCGGATAAACTTAGCCTATTTACTAATCACTGAACAACACACTTCCTGGGTTTCCCAACAGCGTTCCAGCCAATCCAGGTCTTCCTGGCGGGTGCTGGTGAGTTGACGAATGGTGCTGCGGGCAAGGACCAGGGCCTGGGCGTGGTTGACTTCTACGTCCAGGGTGCCGTCTTTAGCGCAGGTACAGGGAATGTCGAGTTCCTGCAGGCGGTAGTAGGCAGACCAGCGATCGCATCTGTAGGCAAATGCAACTTTGCCCCACTGCGGGGGGCCTGGGGATGGATTATTCATGGTGGGCATATTCCAGAGTTGAGAGAGTGGGTTGAGAGAGAGTTTTAACTTGTGCTTCCAGGGCTTCGATGCGGTTCAGCAGGTGGCGAATGATAGCGGCTTCGGAGTCGGGCAGCTGACCATGCTCCAGGGGAGCTAAGCCGGTATTGCAGCGGCAGACGTTGCGGCTGGGGACGCCGACGGCGGTGCAGTTAGCAGGCACATCCTTTAATACAACAGAGCCCGCACCGATGCGGGCAAAGTCACCAATATGAATGTTGCCCAGCACCTTAGCCCCGGCCCCCACGACCACCCGGCAGCCGACGGTGGGGTGGCGTTTGCCGGTTTCTTTGCCGGTGCCTCCCAGGGTCACGCCCTGGTAGATCAGGGTGTAGTTGCCGACAATGGCGGTTTCGCCGATCACAACTCCAGTGCCATGATCAATAAAGACGCCTCTGCCCAATTGGGCACCGGGGTGAATTTCAATGCCGGTAAAGAAGCGAGACAGGTGGGAGATGAACCGGGGCAAGAAGGGAACGTTGCGATTATGGAGCCAGTGGGCCAGGCGGTGGGCTGCGATCGCGTGCAGCCCCGGATAGCAGCACAGCACTTCCAGCCAGTTGCGGGCGGCAGGGTCGCGCTTGAAGATGATGGCAAAATCGTCCATCAGCGGAACCTGCTTGCGCATTCCCTCAAGGGAGAGGAATGGGTGATGGGTAAAAAACCTTGACAGGGATAGGGACATGGCTCTGTTGGGGCTGCGTTTCCCTGCTTATAGCAATGGGGATGTTGGTTAAGGCAAGTCCCGGGCTGAATCCTATTTACTAGAACTATTAACCCTGTACTCAATCGCTGAAGGGACGAGTGCACGGAGATTGCAAAAGAGTTTGAGGTAGGGGGACGGGTATTTTAGGCCTCAGGGTCGGGCTTTTCTAAATCCAGGTACGAGATATGTGTACTCAGAGAAAAACCCTTGTATGTCAATGCTCTGAGGTCACTTTGTCGAATATAAAATAAGGCGTCAATCTGTACTCAAAATAAGAGTTGTGCCGCCAGGGTTGCTCTAATTGACAGAAGAAGTGTAGCCGATTTGTCAAAAGCCCTTCTACTTTATTCAGCAATCCTTAACAAGTTAGAGGGTATGCCTTTTCCCTTCCATCGGTTTTTGCGCTTTTGGATTCGATATAGCAGTTCTCTGTTCTAAGGTACAAACTTGATTAGCTTAGGAATGAGGATTTTATAACATCCAATTTTTGTAGGGCAGGCATCTTGCCTGCTCTTGGACAGCCGAGACGGCTATCCCACGTGATTGCATCCCCATTCCTTAGGAGCCCTCCTGGTTTCTGAATGTTTAAGTTGCAACCTTTACCTCCCTTATTAAGGGGGCGAGGGGGACTTTGAGATGTACTTCATTCGAGTAAGACCCGTTATAAACCTTGTCCAAGTCCAGAAGTGGAGTTTTGCCTTGGGGAAAGCTACAGTTTTCGAGCTGGACTTGGTATAGACCTTGTCCAAGTCCAGAAGTGGAGTTTTGCCTTGGGGAAAGCTACAGTTTTCGAGCTGGATTTGGTATAGATCGGCTTCTACCGCTTAGACCGTAACAGGACCGACCCAGAATCAAGCGTTGCTGATTAGCGGCATGAATTGCCCCCTGCCCCTCCAATCCTGGGGGGAAACCGGACAACTTCAAAATCCCTCAGAATTGGGGGATTTAGGGGGCCAATGCAGCAACCTGCACTTTTGCAGATTCATTCCTTGACTCAGCAACGTCCAAAATCAAGCTTTTGGAGACGAAAATATTCGCAATCTGCGATCGCTCCAGCCAGATGGGCTCAAACCACAACGGCTAATCCGTAAAACTCCGTAGAGTTGTTACAATCTTTAACACAAAAAAGTTAAATACGACACTCTTAAAAAATCAAAAAGAAAAGCTTGATACAGATTAAATTTTGCCTCGTTAAAGCAACTGTTTAAAATTGTATCGAGCTTAGCAAAAAACGAAATATTGAGTACTCATAAAACCTGCACTCAAAACAGTGCTGAAGGCAAGCCAATCCCAGATCTCATAGGGGTTTTGACTGAGTGCAGGAAACACCGTCCAGGGGAGTGAAAATACCAGTCGTTGGTGAATTAAATACCAGTGCCCCATCCTTCCAAGAAAAATAATCTCCCATCTGGTAAGGGTTTGGGCAATCGAGTACACCGTTAATCATTCAATAAACCCTATCGCCATCCCCCCCCTGCGTGGCCCAACTGCGGTTGCTATAACTCTTTCAACGCCGAGCACCGAATCTTAACTACGGGCTCTTCAGAAAACACAAGCGTCAACCCTGGCTCAGTTAGAGCAAACCAAAAAACAGCGCATTGTTCCTTTCTGATTACTACCCGTTGAACTCCAGAGCACTTTCAGGCGTATCCAACCTAATCGGGCAGTCCTCAAGGTTCTAACAGAACAATGAGTGCGCCCTACCCATACGGCTTGGACTGTGCAACCTGAGTGACAAGATTTGGTCAACGGATGGTTACCACACTCTCCCAAACCCACTATCGACGTTGCATCGTCAGACATCAAAATTCAGTTCTGCTGCTGATTGCAGATTCAGAACACCTCCACCTGGGTTTACAGGTTTGATGCCACCGATGCAACGTCCCTCTTTTTTATTAGGGTTTGCTGCCAAAAAGTCTTCCTCTCTCACCCACCCTCCCACTCATCTACTCACCCACTCACCCACCCTCCCACTCTCCCACTCCCCAATTACTTCCTCCCGCTGCTCTCAGTTTGCCCTTTACCTCCCCAAAGCCATGACGCCTCCGCCACCCTCTGCCCTCGCTTCCGCGCCTACTGCGACGCCCGAGCTGGACATTACCCTGACCAAAACCCAAACTAAGGTCAACAAGTCTGGTGGCTGCGGCTGTAGCACAACGAGTGACCCTACTACAGAAATGAGCGAATCCCTCAAAGCTCGTATTGAAAACCACCCCTGCTACAGCGAAGAGGCTCATCACCACTACGCCCGCATGCATGTTGCCGTGGCTCCCGCCTGCAACATTCAATGCAACTACTGCAACCGCAAATACGACTGCGCCAACGAAAGCCGCCCCGGCGTGGTGAGCGAACTGCTGACCCCCGAAGAAGCTGCCCACAAAGTCATGGTCGTTGCGGGCAAGATTCCCCAAATGACGGTGCTGGGCATCGCTGGCCCTGGCGACCCCCTGGCCAACCCCGAAAAAACCTTCCGCACCTTTGAACTGGTTGCAGAGCAGGCCCCCGACATTAAGCTCTGCCTCTCCACCAACGGTCTGATGCTGCCCGACTATGTGGACCGCATCAAGCAGCTCAACATTGACCACGTCACCATTACCATTAATATGGTGGACCCGGAAATTGGGGTGAAAATCTACCCCTGGGTGCACTACCGCCGCAAGCGCTACCGCGGTCTGGAAGGGGTGAAGATCCTCCACGAGCGGCAGATGGAAGGCCTGCAGGCCCTCAAAGAAGCCGACATTCTTTGCAAAGTGAATTCTGTTCTCATCCCCGGCATCAACGACGAACACATGCCGGAAGTGAATAAAGCCATCCGAGCTCGGGGGGCGTTCCTCCACAACATCATGCCCCTGATCTCGGCCCCGGAGCACGGCACCTACTTTGGCTTGAACGGCCAGCCCGGCCCCACCTCCAAAGAGCTGAAAGCGGTTCAAGACAAGTGCTCCGGCAATATGAAGCTGATGCGCCACTGCCGTCAGTGTCGGGCCGATGCGGTGGGCCTGCTGGGCGAAGACCGCAGCCAGGAGTTCACCAAATCCAAATTCATGGATATGGAACCCTCCTACAACCTGGAAAATCGCCAGAACGTCCACCTCGGCATCGCCAAGTTTAAGGCTGAGCTGGAAGCCGCCAAAGCCAGGACCGCCGCTCAGGCCAGGCTCATCGCCAACTCGCCCAAAATCCTGGTAGCCGTAGCCAGCAAAGGCGGCGGACTGGTGAACCAGCACTTCGGCCATGCTAAGGAATTCATGATTTACGAAGTAGACGCCAACTCCGTCGCCTTCGTCAGCCACCGTAAGGTCGGGGAGTACTGCCAGGGCGGCTACGGCGAAGAAGCCATGCTGGCCAACATCATCGGCACCGTGAAAGACTGCAAGGCCGTCCTCGCCTCCAAAGTTGGTCCCTGCCCCACCAAGCAACTGGAAGAAGTAGGCCTGCAGGTTGTCGAAGCCTACGACGTCATCGAAACCGTCGCCCGTCAGTTCTATGACGAGCATATTCTGCCCCAGTAACGAAACGAAGAAGTGGGGTGAGCTTCGAACTGCCCCCAAAAGGAAGCTCCACCCCTCACCCCTCTCTCCTCACCCCTTACTCGGACAACCGCCATGACCTACACCATTACCAGCCAATGCATCAGCTGCCAGCGTTGCCAGAACGCCTGCCCCACAAGTGCTATCCAAACTGACGGAACCGCCTTCTGGATTGATGTCAACAGCTGCAACCAGTGCAAGGGGTCCCACGGCGTGCCCCAGTGCTGGTCCGTATGCCCCACCAACGCCGGCTGCGTTCCTCTGACCACCAGCACGTTAACCACCAGCGCAGCAGCCCCTGCCGATTATTGGGATTCCTGGTTTGCCACCTACACCCGCATGGTGGACCGGCTGAAGGCGTCTCCCCAGAGCAAGTATTGGCGGCATTGGTTTGATTCGTATTCCCAGTCCATCAGCCATTTGCAGACGCAGACGAATCCTTGAGTTTGAGAGAGCAAGAGAGGGAGAGAGCAAGAGAGTGAGAGAGAAAGAGAGAAAGTTTATCCGTATAAGTTGGTCTACTCCTCCAATTCTCCTTTTCCCAAACGCTTTCCTTCCTTTCTAACTCGCTCCCTTGCTCCCTCGCTCCCTCGCTCCCTTTCTTGCTCCCTTGCTCCCCTGCTTCCCCAAACGGAGACTTTCCATCAATGGTCATTTACTTAGACAACAACGCTACCACCCAAGTTGACCCCGACGCGCTGGCGGCGATGCTGCCCTACCTGAGTGACCTGTACGGCAATCCTTCTTCCATGCATAGTTTTGGTGGCCAGGTGGGTGCTGCTGTGCAAGAGGCCAGGGAACAGGTGGCGGCTCTCCTGGGTGCGCAAGATACGGAAATCATCTTCAACAGCTGCGGCAGTGAGGGCAACAACACCGCCATCCAGGCGGCCCTGGCGGCTCAGCCGGATAAGCGCCACATCGTTACCACCGCGGTTGAGCACCCGGCGATTCTGAGCGTCTGCAAGTTTCTGGAAAAGAAAGGCTACTCCGTCACCTACCTCTCGGTGGATGGGCGCGGTCAGCTCGACCTGATGGAAGTAGAAGCTGCCGTAACCGGCAGTACTGCCCTGGTCACCACCATGTACGCCAACAACGAAACCGGGGTGATTTTCCCGGTGGAAGCGGTGGGGGCGATTGCTAAAGAAGCCGGAGCCACCTTCCATGTGGATGCCGTCCAGGCGGTCGGCAAAGTGCCCATCGACCTGAGCACCAGCACCATCGACCTGCTCACCCTGTCGGGCCACAAGCTACACGCTCCCAAAGGCGTCGGTGCCCTCTACGTGCGCAAAGGCTTCCGCTTCCGTCCTTTCCTGCTGGGAGGTCACCAGGAGCGAGGACGCCGGGCCGGCACCCACAACGTCCCCGGCATCGTCGCCCTGGGTAAAGCCGCCGAGCTGGCCCAGCAACACCTGGCCACCGTCAACCGCGAAGCCGAACTGCGCGACATGCTGGAATACGGCATCCTCGCCACCATCCCCGACACGGTGGTCAACGGCGGCGGCACTACCCGTCTACCCAACACCGTCAACATCGGCTTCAAATACATCGAAGGGGAAGCCATCCTGTTCATGCTCAACAAGCACGGCATCTGCGCCTCCTCTGGCTCCGCCTGCACCTCCGGCTCCCTCGACCCCTCCCACGTGCTGACGGCCATGGGCCTGCCCTACACCATCCTCCACGGCTCCATCCGCTTCAGCCTCTCCCGCTATACCACTGAGAACGAAGTCCGCACCGTCCTCAACGTCATGCCCGACATCGTCGATCGCCTGCGCGCCCTGTCGCCCTTTAACAACGACCAGGCCGGGTGGTTGCAGGAGAGGGATGTGGCGCTCGTGTCGTAGAGAGCGAGAGAGGAAGAGAGAAAGAGAGCGAGTCTCTCCTTGAAAATTGAACCTCTTCTCTAAATTCCCTCCTCCTGAATTTCTCTAACTTGCTCTCTCGCTCTCTCGCTCCCTTTCTCTCCAACTTGCTCCCTCGCTCCCTTGCTCCCTTACTCTCTTTCTAAAAAAGCCATGTGGGAATACACCGAAAAAGTCCTCGACCTCTTCTACAACCCCCTCAACCAGGGAACGATTGAAGCCGCAGATGAGCCCGGCGTGGCTGTGGTGTTCGGTGAAGTGGGCAGTATTGCCTGCGGTGATGCCCTGCGGCTGCACCTGAAGATTCAGGAAGATGCCGAAAAGATTCTGGATGCGCGGTTTCAGACCTTTGGCTGTACGAGCGCCATTGCCTCTTCCTCGGCGCTGACGGAAATCATCAAGGGCAAGACTCTGGATCAGGCGCTGCAGATTACCAACCACGACATTGCCGATTTCCTCGGGGGTCTGCCGGAAGCTAAGATGCACTGCTCGGTGATGGGCCAGGAAGCCCTGGAAGCCGCCATCTACAAGTATCGCGGCATTGAAGTGGATCACCATGACGATGACGACGAGGGCACCCTGGTCTGCAAGTGCTTTGGCATTACTGAGCCCAAGATTAAGCGCGTCATCCGCGAGAACGACCTGACCACCGTGGAGCAAGTCACCAACTACGTGAAAGCGGGTGGCGGCTGCAGCTCTTGCCAGGCGGATATTGAGGACATTATTGCCGAGGTACTGCAGAAAGAGGCAGAGACGACGTTGGCAGCGAATATCGCTTTGGGGAGAGAGCAAGAGAGCGAGGTAGCAAGAGAGCAAGTAGTTGCTACGGCTCAATCCTCAGCGACTGCAGTGGCCACCACGGCAGCTCCGCCGATGACCAACCTGCAAAAGATCATGCTGATTCAGCAGGTGCTGGACCAGGAAGTTCGCCCGGTGCTGATTGCCGATGGCGGCGATGTGCAGCTCCACGATGTAGACGGCGACCGGGTGCTGGTGAAGCTCCAGGGAGCCTGCGGGTCCTGCCCCAGCAGTACGGAAACCCTCAAGTACGCCATTGAATCCCAGTTGCAGCAGCGGGTCGCGCCGACCCTGACCGTGGAGCAGGTTTAGCGGTTATGGCCAGAGGTGAATGGTGGGCAGTGCCCACCCTACGGCCCTGAGTAGGTTTGATGGTTAGTTCGCAAAAAGTGAATGGTGGGCAGTGCCCACCCAACGTCTTCAAAAGTTGCTTACCTACTGCCAAGGAAATCACCCCTCGCCACCCCACCACCCCATCATCTCACCACCCTACCCACCCACTGACCCCACCACCCTTCACCCTTTACCCTTTACCCTTCACCACCCACCGACCCCACCGACCCCACCTACCTCACCCACCCTTTACCCTTCACCACCATGACCCACTCCCCCCCCAACCACCCCGGACGAGACCCACCAATACTCCTCCGGACGTGAGCAGCCCAACACCTTCAAGCTTTTCCTGGCTCACCCGCTGCTTTCGATACCAGGCAGAGACCTGGCTCTAGTGACAGATAGATTCCATCCACATCAGATACGAATTGCAAACTAAGGAGAAATCCACCCATGAGACAGATTGCATTTTACGGAAAAGGCGGCATTGGTAAGTCCACCACTTCTCAAAACACCCTGGCTGCTATGGCTGAAAAAGGCCAGCGCATCATGATCGTCGGCTGTGACCCGAAAGCAGATTCCACCCGCCTGATGCTGCACAGCAAAGCTCAAACCTCTGTACTGCAACTGGCCGCCGAACTCGGTGCCGTGGAAGACGTTGAGCTTGACCAGGTACTGCAAATCGGCTACCGCGGCGTTAAGTGCGTTGAGTCGGGCGGTCCTGAGCCTGGCGTCGGCTGTGCCGGTCGGGGCATTATCACCGCCATTAACTTCCTGGAAGAAGAAGGCGCTTACGAAGACCTCGATTTCGTTTCTTACGATGTATTGGGCGACGTCGTTTGCGGCGGTTTCGCCATGCCCATTCGGGAAGGCAAAGCCCAGGAAATCTACATCGTTTGCTCCGGTGAAATGATGGCCATGTATGCGGCCAACAACATCGCCCGAGGCGTTCTGAAGTATGCCCAATCTGGCGGCGTGCGTTTGGGCGGCCTGATCTGCAACAGCCGCAATACCGACCGGGAAATTGAGCTAATCGAAGCCCTGGCCGCCAAGATCAACACCCAGATGATTCACTTCGTGCCCCGCGACAACGTGGTACAGCACGCTGAACTGCGCCGCATGACGGTGAATGAGTACGCTCCCGACAGCAACCAGGCTCAAGAGTACGCTCAACTGGCTGACAAGATCATCAACAACAAGAAACTCACCATCCCCACGCCCATCTCGATGGACGAACTGGAAGATCTGTTGATTGAATTCGGCATCCTCGACAGCGACGAAGAGTATCAGAAGGCCATTGCCCAAGATACTACTGTTGCAGCCGTTTAGGTGAGTTTGGTCTAGCGGTCGGGTGGTAGAGCCAAATCACCTGCGAGCCAGCTACCGGGGCACAACCCCTCCGCCGTTAGACCAATTCTTCAACTATTCAGTCCACAGAACCATCCGAAACCTCATTCCCTACAACAATTGAGAGGGCATTATGGCCACAGTAGAAGACAGAAAAGAGCTGATTCAGGAGGTGCTTGACGCCTATCCTGCGAAAGCTAAGAAAAACCGGGCAAAGCACCTGAATGTTACAGAAGCCGACGCCTCTGACTGCGGTGTTAAGTCCAATAAAAAGTCTGCGCCCGGTGTGATGACCGCCCGTGGCTGCTCCTTTGCCGGAGCCAAAGGGGTGGTCTGGGGACCGGTTAAAGACATGGTCCACATCAGCCATGGCCCCGTAGGCTGCGGCTACTACTCCTGGTCTGGACGCCGCAACTATTATGTCGGCAATACCGGCGTTGATAGCTTCGGCACCATGCTGTTCACCTCCGACTTCCAGGAGCGGGACATCGTCTTTGGTGGCGACAAAAAGCTCACTAAACTCATCGACGAAGTTGAAGACCTCTTCCCCCTGAACCAGGGCACCACAATTGAGTCTGAGTGTCCCGTGGGCCTGATTGGGGATGACATTGAAGCCGTCGCCCGTCAAAAAGGCAAAGAAACTGGCAAGCCCGTAATTCCCGTCCGGTGTGAAGGCTTCCGGGGGGTATCGCAATCCCTCGGGCACCACATCGCCAACGACACCGTGAGAGACTGGGTACTGACCAAGGCCGATGAGTATCGCAAATTGCCTGAAGGTTTCGAACCCGGCCCCTACGATGTCAACATCATCGGGGACTACAACATTGGTGGAGACGCCTGGCCCAGCCGGTTATTGCTCGAAGCGATCGGTCTGCGGGTGCTCTGTCAGTTCTCTGGAGATGGCACCTTCAACGAAGTGGTGATGACGCCCCTGGCCAAGAAGAACCTGATCCACTGCTACCGGTCAATGAACTACATTTGCCGGTTCATGGAAGAGAAATACGGCATCGGCTGGATGGAGTACAACTTCTTTGGCCCCACCCAGATTGCCAAGTCCCTGCGGAAGATTGCCGCCGAGTTTGACGAAACTATCCAGGCTAAGACCGAGGAAGTCATTGCCGAGGGCCAGGCCCGCATGGATAAGATTATCGCCAAGTATCGCCCCCGCTTAGAAGGCAAGAAAGTGATGATGATGGTCGGCGGCCTGCGTCCCCGCCACATCATTCCCGCCTTCAAAGACCTGGGGATGGACGTGATCAGCACGGGCTATGAATTCGCCCACGGTGACGACTACAAACGCACCACCGAGTACGTCGATGAAGGCACCCTGATCTACGACGACGTTAGTGGCTACGAGTTCGAAGAATTTGCCAAGAAACTCAAGCCCGACCTGATCGCCGCCGGCATTAAAGAGAAGTACGTCTTCCAGAAGATGGCCCTGCCCTTCCGCCAGATGCACTCCTGGGATTACTCCGGTCCTTACCACGGCTACGATGGCTTCGCAGTCTTCGCCCGCGATATGGATCTCGCCATCAACAATCCCACCTGGGGTCTGATTGACGCCCCCTGGAAGGAGTAGGTGCGTAGGGAGTAGGTGAAGTAGGTGAGGTTGGTGAAGTGGTAGAGATTGCATCGTAAGCCACTTACCTCACTCACCCACTTACCTCACCCACCCACCTACCTCACCCACCCACTCACCTCACCCTCTTCCGCCTTCCCTCATCCAGACTTTCTCTCAATAGGAGAGCACCATGACTGACAACATTGAGAACACCCAAAACCCGAACGGGGCTGCTGCCGAACCGGGCAAGATCCAGGACCACTTTGACCTGTTCCACAACCAGGAATACCAGGACCTGTTTGACTACAAGCGGCAGTTTGAAGGGGCTTACAGCAAAGAAAAAATTGCTGAAGTCGCCGAATGGACCAAGAGCTGGGAATATCGCGAAAAGAACTTTGCCCGCGAAGCCCTGACCGTTAACCCCGCTAAAGCCTGCCAACCCCTGGGGGCATTATTTGTCGCCTCTGGCTTTGAAGGCACCTTGCCCTACAGCCACGGTTCCCAGGGCTGTGTAGCTTACTTCCGTACCCACCTCACCCGTAACTACAAAGAGCCGTTCCAGGCCGTGTCTTCCTCCATGACTGAGGATGCGGCGGTATTTGGCGGACTCAGCAACATGAAGCAGGGGCTGGAAAACTCCTTCGCGCTGTATAAGCCCAAAATGATTGCCCTCTGCACCACCTGCATGGCAGAGGTGATTGGGGATGACTTAGGCGCATTCATCACCACCGCTAAGAACGAAGGCCACATTCCAGAGGAACTGCCCGTTCCCTATGCCCACACCCCCAGTTTCGTCGGCTCCCACATCACGGGCTACGACAACATGCTGAAGGGCATTCTCACCACCCTGACCAAGGACAAGAAAGCCGAAACCACCAACGGCAAATTCAACTTCAACCTGGGCTTTGACCCTTACATCGGCAATACCCGCGAGTTGAAGCGCATCCTGGATCTGTTCGGCGTTGACTACACCATCCTGTCAGACAACTCTGATACGTTTGATTCTCCCAACACGGGCGACTTCCAGATGTATAACGGCCTCACCACCCTGGAAGACGCCGCCGACAGCATCAACGCCGAAGGCAGCTTCTTCTTCCAGAAGTACAGCACCCCCAAATCCCAGGAATTTCTGGCGAAAGAAGGCGACCAGAAGACCTACAACTTCCGCCCCTTCGGCATCAAAGGCACCGACGAGTTCTTGATGAACCTGTCTGCCATTACCGGCAAGGCCATTCCCAAGGTGCTGCAAGAAGAGCGGGGCCGCGCCGTTGACGCCATGACCGACTCCCAGGCCTGGGTCCACGGTAAGCGAGTCGCTCTCTATGGTGACCCCGACCATGTCATCACCCTGGTCAACTTCCTGCTGGAACTGGGTGCCGAGCCCGTCCACATCGTCGTGACCAACAGCAACGAGAAATTCGAAGCTGAACTGCGGGAAATCCTCACCGCCAGCCCCTACGGCCAGGATGCCACCATCTGGGGCGGCAAGGACCTGTGGCACCTACGGTCCCTGATGTTCACCGAGCCTGTTGATCTCCTGATCGGCAACTCCTACGGTAAGTACCTGTGGCGCGACACCGGCACTCCCTTAGTGCGCATTGGCTACCCGATCTTTGACCGGCACCACATGCACCGCTACGCCACCCTCGGCTACCAGGGCGCGATCAACCAGCTCACCTGGATTGTCAACACCATCCTGGAAGATGCTGACTTGAGAACCAATGTGACGGGTAAGACGGACATCTCGTTTGATTTGATCCGTTAAAAAATAAGTTTTGAGTTGAGAGTTTTGAGTTCTCAATTAAGAACTCAAAACTCAAAACTCAAAACTTTCCTCCTTTGCAAATCCACTTCACCAACACCATGAAACTCGGCGATCCCGAACTCCATCTCCCCCCTACCTTTGACCTGGATCAGAAAGTCCGGGTACTGACGAAAATTCGCAATGATGGCACCTACCCTGGGGAGGCGAGAGGCAAACTCCTTGTAGAAGAAGGCGAAGAAGGCTACGTCATCGGCATCGGTACTTATTTGCAAAACTCTTATATTTACTCGGTGCATTTTCTGGAAACCAACCGCATCGTCGGCTGCCTGGCCATAGAAATGGAATTGGTAGAAGACGCTTATCGTAGAGACGAGGATTAGGCGAAGAGATCCTCCCATGGTGCATTGCTGAAGCGAATGCACCCTACGACATCCTGCGGGCACCCCTCCCAGGAGGGGATTTGACAGAGACAGAGCTGATGGAAGTGATCCTTTCATGACCCACCCCGCCCTGCGGGCACCCCTCCCAGGAGGGGATTTGGCAGAGACAGAGCTGATAGAAGAGATCCTTCCATGGTGCATTGCTTCGCGAATGCACCCTACGGCTAAAACCCGACACCCAACCCCCGATACCCGATACCTCTCTTCGTTCGCTCCTCACCCACCCTTCACCCTTCACCCTTCACCCTTCACCCTTCACCCTTCACCCCCTACCCATCCACCCACCTCCCCGCCCACCCCTCACCTCACCCACCCCATGACCCTCACCCAACCCAAAACCAGTGAACTCCTGACCCAGCCGGGTTGTGAGCACAATCACGAGAAAAACGGTACGGGCCATAACAAGGCCTGTAAGCAGCAGGCGAAGCCCGGTGCCGCCCAGGGGGGATGTGCATTTGATGGCGCGAGCATTACCCTGGTGCCGATTACCGATGCGGCGCACCTGGTGCATGGCCCGATTGCCTGCGCTGGCAACTCCTGGGGCGGACGGGGCAGTTTGTCCTCGGGGCCGACCCTGTACAAGATGGGCTTCACCACCGACCTGAGCGAAAATGACATCATCTTTGGTGGCGAGAACAAGCTCTACAAAGCCATTCAGGATATTCAGGAAAAGTACAATCCGGCTGCGGTGTTCGTCTATTCCACCTGCGTTACGGCGTTGATTGGGGATGATCTGGATGCGGTTTGCAAAGCGGCGGCGGCGAAGTTTGAGCTACCCGTCGTGCCTGTCCATGCTCCTGGCTTTTCTGGCAGCAAGAACCTGGGCAATCGCCTGGCGGGGGAAGCCCTGCTGGAGCACGTCATCGGCACTGCAGAACCGGAATATACCACCCCCTACGACATCAACCTGATCGGCGAGTACAACATTGCCGGGGAAACCTGGGGCGTGCTGCCCCTGTTTGAGAAGCTGGGCATTCGGGTGCTTGCCAAAATTTCAGGCGATGCCCGCTATGGGGAAATTGCCTACGCCCATCGGGCCAAGCTGAATGTGCTGATCTGCTCCAAGGCGCTGATCAACCTGGCCACCAAAATGGAGGAGCGCTACGGCATTCCCTACACCGAAGAATCCTTCTACGGCGTCGAAGACATCAACAATTGCCTGCGCCACATCGCCCAACGGCTGGGAGATGCCGATCTGCAGGCCCGAGTCGAAGCGCTGATTGCCGAAGAAACCGCCAGGCTGGATGTGCAGCTTGCCCCCTACCGCGAACGCCTGAAGGATAAGCGCGTCGTCATCTATACCGGCGGCGTCAAGAGCTGGTCCATCATCTCAGCGGCTCAGGATCTCGGCATCAAAGTAGTTGCCACCAGCACCCGCAAGAGCACCGAAGCCGACAAAGCCCGCATCAAAGACCTGCTCGGTCCCGACGGCATCATGATGGATAAAGGCGGTGCCCAGGAATTACTCAAGGTCATCGACCAGACCAGAGCCGACCTGCTGATCGCCGGAGGCCGCAACCAGTACACCGCCCTCAAAGCCCGCATCCCCTTCCTCCACGTCAACCAGGAACGCCACAACCCCTACTCCGGCTATGGTGGCCTGCTGGAAATGGCGAAGGAGCTGGATGAGACGATTCATAGCCCGGTTTGGGAAGAGGTGCGACGGGAGGCTCCCTGGAATAGAGCTGATGGTGAGATAGCGGGATGGTGTGATGGTGAGAACACCCCACCACCCCACCAATCCACCACCCCACCACCCACCACCAAGGTGATCGCCCGCAAGAAAGCCGTTGCCGTCAATCCCCTTAAACAAAGCCAGCCCCTCGGTGCATCGTTAGCGTTTCTCGGTATTCAGGGCGCGATTCCCCTGTTCCACGGATCCCAGGGTTGTACGGCGTTTGCCAAGGTGCTGCTGGTGGGGCATTTTCAGGAGGCAATTCCCCTGGCGACAACTGCCATGAGTGAGGTAACGACGGTCCTTGGCGGTGACGACAATGTGGATGTCGGCATTATGACCGTCATTGAGAAGACCAATCCCGAACTGGTGGGCCTGTTCACCACCGCCCTGACGGAAGTGCGGGGCGACGACATGAAGGGGATTCTGAAGCAGTTCCACGATGCCCATCCTGAGGTGGATATCCCTGTCGTCTTTGCTTCCACCCCTGATTACAAGGGCAGTATGGAGGATGGGTTTGCGGCAGCGGTGGAGAGCATGTTGCAGTCCCTGCCGGAAGCGGGGGACGTTGATCCCCAGCAAGTCACCCTGCTGGCCAGTTCGGCCTATGGTCCTGGGGATGTGGAAGAGCTGAAGGAAATTGTCGAAGCCTTTGGCCTGACTCCCATCGTAGTGCCTGACCTGTCCACGTCGCTGGATGGTCACCTGGATGACGTTGACTTCTACACCACCCCCACGGGCGGCACCACCCTGCAGGAACTCAAAGCGGTGGGACGCTCGGCAGCGACGCTGGTCCTCGGTCACAGCCTGACCAAAGCTGCAGAAATTCTCACCGAGCGGTTTGGCACTCCCGCCACCGTCTTTGACCAACTGACGGGACTGGGTGCCGTGGATGAATTCCTCTACACCCTGACCCAGCTCAGCGGTCGCCCCGTGCCAGCCAAGTACGACCGGCAGCGGCGGCGGGTGCAGGATGCCATGCTGGACACCCACTTCTACTTTGGGCAGAAGAAGGTTGCGATCGCCCTCGAACCCGACCTCCTTTACAACATCGCCTGGTGGCTGCACTCCACCGGGGCCGACATCCAGGCGGCAGTGACCCCCACCAAGTCCCCCCTGCTCAAGGCTCTGCCCACCGAAAAAGCCTACATCGGCGACCTGGAAGACTTCGAAGAACTCGCCGCCGGAGCCGACCTGCTGATCACCAACTCCAAAGCCCGCCCCCTGGCCCGTCGTCTCGGCATTCCCCTGTTCCTGCATGGCTTTCCCATGCTCGACCACTTCGGCAACAACCACCGCTGCACCGTCGGCTATCGCGGCACCCTGGAGCTACTGTTCGACATCGGCAACATCTTCCTCGAAGCCGACCAGGAGCGGGTTCACGAGTTGGTTCATCAGTGGCGAGAGGGAGGTGATGGGTCGTAGGTGGGGTAGGTGGGGTAGGTGGGGTAGGTGGGGTAGGTGGTAGAGGGTGCAGGGTGCAGGGTGCAAGGCTAGGAACTTAGATGTTGCGAGAAAGCAATCCAACAAAACCCTAAACTCTAAACCTTGAACCCTAAACCCTAAACCTCACCCACCTCACCCACCTCACCCACCTCACCCACTCACCCACCTCACCCACCTCACCCACTTCACCCACCTCTTCCCTATCGCTCTCTTCCCTCAAGGAGATTACCTATGAAAATAGCTTTCACCACCCAAGATTCCCTGTACGTCAATGCCCATTTCGGGTCGGCGAAGCAGCTGGATATTTACGACATTAACCAGGATGGCTACACCCTGGCGGAGACGGTCACGTTCGGCGGCAACCTCAAGGAAGATGGCAATGAGGACAAGCTGGAGCCAAAGATGTCGGCCCTGCAGCACTGCACCATCGTCTACGTGGGCGACATTGGCCCCAGCGCGGCGGCGCGGCTGATCAACAAATGTATTACGCCAATTAAATCTCCAGAACCGAATGCCGAAATCAAAGACATTCTGGATCGGCTGTTAGTCACCCTTAAAGGCAGCCCACCGCCCTGGTTGCGCAAAGCCCTCAGGCAAGACCAGGCCCCCAAGTTTGACGAAGAATACATCGAAACCGAAGAGGAAGTCACCGTATGAGCCCCGTTGACACCCAAACTGAACTCACCCCGGCTTCAGTGATTGATGGCTCTCCCATTCTAAAAGCCATCGTGCAGCAAATTCGAGCCAACGATTCCTTCGGCACCTACCGCAACTGGGCCGACGAACTGCTGCTCAAGCCCTACATCGTCAGCAAAGCCGCCAAGCGCGACATCCCCATTGACGAAGCCATCGACCCCCTGACCCAAAGCCGAATCATGGCCTTCTTCCGGGCCATTGCCTTCTGCATCGAGCAGGAAACCGGTGCCCTGTCTCAGGTGGTTGTAGACCTCAACCACGAGGGCTTCGGCTGGGCGCTGGTCTTCGCCGGACGCCTCATCCTCGTCTCCAAAACCCTGCGCGACGCCCAACGCTTCGGCTTCACCTCCCTGGAGAAGATGGCCGCCGAAGGCGACAAGCTGGTCAGTAAGGGGATTGATTTGGCGAAGCAGTTCCCGGAAGTTCAGGATCTCTAATGTATTGGGAGGCAGTTTGGAGAGAGCGAGAGAGGAAGAGAGGGAGAGAGAAAGTTTTTTCGTTATCAGTTGAGCATTACGTAAATCTTCTCATCTCCTAAATTCCTTATTGCTTCAGGCAAACAAGCGTTTCTCTCTAACTTGCTCCCTTTCTCTCTCGCTCCCTCGCTCTCTTTTCACAGAAACAATGACCCAAGCCACAACTACCGACCTGGAAGCTCTTAAAAAGCAGATCAAACGCCTCAACAGCAAAGCCGGTCAGATGAAGATGGACCTTCACGATATTGCCGAAGGACTTCCCGCTGACCTGGAGCAACTGCCCGATGCCGCTGCCCGTACTTACGACATTTTTTGTCAGCTACGGGACCTGAAACAACAGTTAAAAACCCTGGAGCAAGACCAATGAGTACGAAGACCCTTGAGTTCAACAAAATTACTGAAGCTGAAGATTACTTTGCGTTTTTCGGCTTACCCTATGACCCCCAATATTTGAACGTCAATCGACTACATATTCTGAAGAAGTTCTCTCGGCTAATCCGAGAAGAAGGCGCGGTTTATCCTGACCTGGATGATGAAGCTACCTTCAGCCACTACCGCGAACTGCTGCAGAAGGCGTATAGCCTTTTTCAGACTTCTTCTCCGCAAGAGCAGAAGCTGTTCAAAGTGTTTCAGGACAAGCCCGGCAACGTGGTCATGCTCTCTGACATTGAGGTGGAGTGAGGCTGCTCAATCCCCTCCTGGGAGGGGTAGGGGTGGGTCAACCCGGAACGGAAAAATCTTATCCCATTTGCAAACTCCTGCATTTCCCAGTTCAACCCACCCCGCCCTGGGGGCACCCCTCCCAGGAGGGGATGGCGATATCGAAAGTTGCTCTTTGCTTGAGCCTGACCCACCCCGCCCTGGGGGCACCCCTCTCCGGAGGGGATGAGGTGCCCACTCTCCCCTAAATTGCCCAAACTGTGAGGATTGACCGTGACTACCCTTTCCCCTACCGAAATCGAACGCTACCGTCGCCAAATGCAGCTGCCCGGTTTAGGTGAAACGGGCCAGCTCAAACTCAAGGACACCACCGCTCTGGTGACCGGCGTTGGCGGACTGGGCGGCACAGCGGCCCTCTATCTGGCGGTGGCTGGGGTGGGCAAACTCATCCTCATCCGGGGCGGCGATTTGATTCGGGATGACCTCAACCGGCAGGTGCTGATGACTGACGACTGGGTGGGCAAGCCGCGGGTATTCAAGGCTCAGCAAACCCTGCAGGCCCTGAACCCCGATATCGAGATCGAAGCCATCTGCGAATACGTCAGTGCCGACAACATTGATGCCCTTGTGCAGCAGTGCGACATCGCCCTGGATTGCGCCTTTGACTTCAAAGAGCGGGATCTGCTCAACGCCGCCTGCGTGCGCTGGGGTAAGCCAATGGTGGAGGCCGCCATGAACAGCATGGAAGCCTACCTCACCACCATCGTGCCGGGGCAAACCCCCTGTCTCACCTGCCTCTATCCGGAAAAACCGGAGTGGGACCGCTGGGGCTTTGGGGTGCTGGGGGCCGTATCCGGTACCCTGGCCTGCCTCGCCGCCCTGGAAGCCGTCAAGCTGATCACCGGCCTGGGCGACCCCCTGCTGGGTCAGCTCCTGACTATGGACCTGGCCCGGGCCGAGTTCGCCAAACGCCGCCCCTACCATGACCCCAACTGTCCGGTTTGTGGAGCTATCACCCGGCAAACCCTGGCCGACCAACTCACTACCATGACCCCGGCCCCCTGCTGCTGAATTCTGCTTCGACCTGTGCCCTGGCTCGCCCTGCTTATGCTCGGACTTGCGATCGCCCTCTGGCGACATAGCCATCGCCACACCGATGACGTCATGAAGTTCCTATCCCTGTCCTTTGCCCTCATAAGCCTGATGACCGGGCTAGCCGCCGCCCCCGGTCCCATGAAGTTCCTGATTCTAGCGGGACTCCTGGTTTACCCCACCTGTACTTCCCCAGAACGGGCACTCAAGTCAGACTGTCCTCGCATGACGTGATGCGGCATCAGTGTCGACCGAGACGAGTTGAAGCAAGGGAGCGAGAGAGGAAGAGAGCAAGTTTAAGCATTTAACTTTATCTTCTTGCCTCAATCCAATCTCCAACCCTCTTAGTTTCCTCTCTTGTGCCTACTTGCTCCCTTGCTCCCTTGCTCCCCTACCCCCTTACGACCATGACTGTCACCCTTACCGAACTTGCAGAACTCAGACTCCGCACTTTCCTTCGGGCCAAAGCCAGCGACAGCGATTTTCCCCAGCGTGGCATTCGGCTGGCGGTGGAGGACGGCGGCTGTAGCGGCTACCAATATGCGTTGAAAATCGCCAACGAACCAAAGCCCGGTGACATCACCGAAACCCACGGCCAGCTCAACGTCTACATCGACAGCCAGAGCGCCCCCCTGCTGGAAGGCGTGGTAATTGATTACATCGACAGCCTGCTGGAAGGTGGCTTCAAATTTTCCAACCCGAACGCAACGGAATCCTGTAGCTGTGGCACGTCCTTTAAGGCCGGAAATTGTAGCCCGGCGGGAGTGCCCTGTTCGTAGAGGAAGGGAGCGAGAGAGCGAGAGAGTAGAGAGCAAGTTTGAATCACGGAACCTATATCTTGGCTCGAACCTCTCGTCATCAATCTTTCTCTCTCTCTTGCTCCCCTTCTCTCTTGCTCTCTTTTCCCCGATTACTCGTTAAAGAGGAGAACCCCCAATGACCACTTATCAAGTCCATCTGATCAACAAAAAGCGCAACATTGACATCACCATTCCCGTGGATGACGACACCTACATCCTGGATGCGGCTGAAGAGAATGACCTTGAGCTACCGTTTTCCTGCCGGGCTGGGGCTTGCTCTAGCTGCGTTGGCAAGGTTGTAGAAGGGGAAATTGATCAAGAAGATCAATCCTTCCTGGATGATGCCCAGATGGAAAAAGGCTTTGTGCTGCTGTGCGCCGCCTATCCCCGCTCTGACTGCACGATCAAAACCCACATGGAAGCTTACCTGGTTTAGAACAAAATTCCCATCGTAAGAGAGGACCCTCATCATGGCTTATGTAACTGGTCTCACCTTTGGCGGCCAAGAATGGACCCCACAATATCTAAAGGAAATTGTTCGCGACACCTGCTTAGGCTGTGGCCGCTGTTTCAAAGCCTGCGGACGTGGGGTAATGGCCCTGATTGCCCTGAACGATGAAGGTGAAGTCGTCGATGAAGACGATGACGATGATGAAGTTGAACGCAAGGTCATGGCCGTGGTCAATGCGGCAAACTGCATTGGTTGCCAGGCCTGCGATCGCGTTTGTTCCAAACATTGTCACGTTTATGAACCTGCCCTGGCTTAGCCGGGCTTAACCACCGTTGCCAGTCCCAAAAAAGGAGTCAAACCATGGCAAAAATCGGACTTTTTTACGGCAGTACCTCCGGTACCACCGAAGAACTCGCAGAAAAAATCCAGGAAGCAATTGGAGAAGATATCTGCGATGTCTACAGCATGGAAGAGGACTTCGACGATGTCGATGACCTCCTGAAATACGACTACTTAATCCTCGGCTGCTCCACCTGGGGCGCTGGGGAAGTACAAAACGACTGGCGCGAACCCCTGTTTGACATAGAAGTGGACAAGCCTGACTTTTCCGGCAAAACCATTGCCATCTTTGGCCCCGGCGACTGCGAAGGCCACAGCAAGCACTTTGTTGGTGCCCTCGGCACCCTCTACGATCAGTTCAAAACCCTGGGTGCCAAAGTGGTCGGCGAAGTCTCCACCGAAGGCTACACCTTCGAAAAATCTACCGCCATCCGCGATGGCAAGTTTGCCGGGTTAGCCCTCGACGAAATCAACGAAAGCGACAAAACCGACCAGCGCATCGCCGACTGGTTAGAGCAGCTGAAGCCTGATTTCCCGCCGTTGGCAGCTTAGGAGAAAGGGAGCAAGAGAGAAAGAGAGCAAGAGAGAAAGAAACTCTAGCGTGGGTTAGGCCGTAGCCCAATCAAGCTATTGACCGGTTGATCAGGCATTGGCCGTAACCCACAGAAGGGCATCTCACTCCCGCTCTTTTCCCTTCACGTTCCATAAGCGGTGCATTACGGCTCAAACCATGAACTATGGAAAGTCCCTGGGATCTCAGAGCAACGAATGCAGCTACAGGTAATAAACCCTGTCCAAGTCCAGAAGTGGAGTTTTGCCTTAGAGAAAACTCCAGATCTCGAGCTGGACTTGGTATAAATCCTCTCGGCTCCCCCCTTCCTCCAACTCGCTCCCTCGCTCTCTTACTCCCTCGCTACCTCACACAAGGAGGTGATTCCCATGCAGTACTAAAACCATGCCCTTGCAGTTAATAGGTATCTCAATTTTTTTCGCTTTTGTTAGCAAGGAGAAGTTTCAATGGCTACTGCAAAAGACATTATGACCGACGAAGTTGCCACTATCTCTGGCACAGCCACGGTGGCAGAAGCAGTGCAATTGATGAAGTTTAAATCGCTCCATTCCCTGGTTGTTGAGCGTCGCCACAGTGCCGATGCTTACGGATTGGTGACCACCAACGACATTGCCAATAAAGTGGTCGCCTTCGGCAAAGATCCTAAAATGGTGAAGGTCTACGAAGTCATGACCAAGCCCTGCATCGTGGTTAATCCTGACCTGCAGGTGGAATATGTGGCCCGTCTGTTTGCTCAGTATGGTATTGACCGGGCACCTGTCATTCAGGGGCAGCTGTTGGGCGTAGTCACCACCACCGACATCACCACCAAGGGCGACTTCCTGGAGAATCCTCGGGTGCCCTTATTGCAAAAAGCTCTGGATGCTGAAGTTTCCAATGCCCGCGCTATCTCGGCGGTGAAGGGACCTTACTGTAATGCGGCTAAAGCGGCCTGGGCAGCTGTTGCCGAAGTAGAAGCCGAACTGGCCTTCTGCAAAGGGGAAGCCCCCGGCCAAAACGTAGTCGAGCTTTACGAAGAAGATGGGCCGGTTGAGGAACCTGCGACCGTAGGCTGACTGAAAAGTTCCTTTCCAGAGCCCTTTCCTAACTAAATTAAAGGCAAAAAAGCGGTTCTCGATTCTGTAAGGTCTACTTTTCCCGAGCTAGATCTCCCTTAGCTTCTCCCTGTTTAAGTTCAACCTTTCCCCCCTGATTAAGGGGGGCAGGGGGGAGCCCACAAGAGACTTTTCCAAAAAAAGATTCACCATACCAAGTTCAGCTCGAGATCTGGAGTTTTTTCTAAGGCAAAACTCCACTTCTGGACTCGGACAAGGTTTATACTGAATATCTGCCCATCATCAAAATCTCGTCATTGCAAACTTTGCGCCGTGACAACGACAACTTCTCCCGTGGAAAAACTTCATCACCATCACGATCCCAACAATCGCACCTTCGAACAGTATTACGAAGCGGTACAGGGTCACCCTCCCCGCGACACCCTGCTGTTTGCTTTAGATAAATTTGATGGCGAACCTACTGACCACCAGCGACTCGCTGTGGATTTAGGCTGCGGCGATGGACGCGATACCGTAGAGATTCTGCGGCACGGTTGGCAGGTACTGGCAATGGATAAAGAGACGGAGGCCATTGCCCGCCTGATCCAACGCCCAGATCTCAACCCCACCCATCTGCAAACCCAGGTAGCCTCCTTCGAATCTTTCGTTTTTCCTGATCAGGTAGACCTGGTAAACGCCAGCTTTTGCCTGCAATTTTGCCCTGCCGAAGCGTTTCCAACTTTTTGGGCCAAAGTAGTTGCCGCCCTGGCCTCCGGTGGTCGCTTTTCCGGCCAGCTCATCGGCGATCGCGACTCCTGGAACCAGTACGACAACATGAGTTGCTATTCCCTGGCGCAGGTGAAGGACTTCTTCCAAGATTTTGAATTCGATCTCTTTGAGGAAGAAGAACATCCTGGTAAAACTGCCCTGGGAGAAGAAAAGTACTGGCACATTTTCCAAATAGTGGCACGAAAGCAATAGAAAAAATGGGCTACGCCAATAGAAATAATTGAAAAGACGACTATAGCACCCCAAAAATTAAAATATTCTGTTGAAATTTTCCCGACTTAACACTTTTTATTGACCTGGCTGAGGTGAATAGTAAAACCTTCTAAACACCTGCCCTGAAACGGCTTTGGAGTTTTGCCCCAAAACTAAAGACATTGTTTTTCAGGATTTGCTGAAAAAACAGCTTAAAAATCTATCCAACTATACATTCTCCCTACTTTCTTTCGGCTTCTATACCAGTAACGCAAATTCAGGACCCTCCCCATGCCTATTGCCCACAACGTTACTGACCTGATTGGCCACACTCCCCTGGTGCAGCTCAACCGCATTCCCCAGGCGGAAGGCTGCCTGGCCCAGATCGTGATGAAGCTGGAGGGCATGAACCCCGCCGCCTCCGTCAAAGACCGGATTGGGGCCAACATGATTCTGTCTGCCGAAGCAGAAGGCAAAATCGCCCCCGGCAAAACGGTGCTGATTGAGCCCACCTCCGGCAACACCGGCATTGCCCTGGCCATGGTTGCCGCTGCCAAGGGCTACCGCCTCATCCTCACCATGCCCGACACCATGAGTATGGAACGCCGCGCCATGCTCAACGCCTACGGGGCCGAACTGGTGCTGACCCCTGGAGCAAAGGGCATGAAAGGAGCCATCGAACGGGCCGAACAGCTCACCCACCTGATCCCCAACGCTTACATGCTGCAGCAGTTCCAGAACCCGGCGAATCCCCAAATTCACCGGGAAACCACCGCAGAGGAAATCTGGGCCGACAGCGAAGGCAGGGTGGATATTGTGATTGCAGGCGTCGGCACTGGCGGCACCATCACCGGCATTGCGGAAGTGCTGAAGCCCCGCAAGCCTGGCCTGCAGGTGATAGCCGTAGAGCCGGAAAACAGCCCCGTCCTGTCCGGTGGTTCTTCCGGTCCCCACCAAATTCAGGGGATCGGTGCTGGCTTTGTACCCCCCGTCCTGAAGACCGAGCTGTTGAATGAGGTGGTGACCGTGGCGGATGAGGATGCCATTTCCTACAGCCGCCGCCTCGCCCGCGAAGAAGGTCTCCTTTCGGGGATCTCCTCCGGAGCGGCCCTGGCCGCTGCCATTGCAGTGGGCAAACGCCCCGAAAACGCAGGCAAGTGCATCGTTGCCATCCAGCCCAGCTTTGGCGAACGGTACCTCAGCACGGTGCTGTTCAAGGATCTGGGCACCCCGGAGCCTTCCATGCTGAAGCATTTGCCCACGTCGGAGATTCCCACCGTTACGACGTCGGTGGCTAGTTAGGAGGCAAAAGTGAAATGGTGGGCAGTGCCTACCCTCCGGTGCTCCCCAGCGATAGCCCGATTATTCTGAGGCCTAACCCACGCTACAGATTCTTCCCCACCATCTCATCCACCCATCTACCCCATCCATCCGCCCACTCCCCCTGCTCCCATGACCTTCCCGAAAACTACCCCCTATCCCCCCTTCCCCTGGACTCAAAACCTCCTGGCAGTCGGTGATCGGGCCAAAGCTCTTTTAGCCAATCAGTGGGAGCTGTCCGCCGCAGACCGAACCTGGCTGACGGTGCTGTCGTGTAATCCCGACTATCAGGGTTGGCAGGTGGAGCTGGGAATCTACGGATGCCCTGACAGGTGGGTGCTGCAAGTGAACGAAGCCGGAGTTTGCGATCCCGCCTATCGGTTCAAAGCGGCTGCATATAAGGGCAAAGGGCTGAAGTATCTGGAGATTTTGCCCGATGCGATCGCCGCCATGCTTCTGGCCGAACATGCCAACCTTGCCGCCCCTTATATGAGGCTTTAGTCCATGAATTAAGGCCACAATTTTCCTTTTTTCCTTCAGCAAATTGCTCCCCTGTGGGTTACGGCCCAGCCCCACTCCCCGCTCTATCTCCTGATTCACCTGCGGCCTAACCCACCCTACAGCTTCTCCCACCCACCTCACCGACCCACCCACCTCACCGACCCTTCACCCTTCACCCTCCTACCCATCCACCCTCCCACCCATCCACCACCACCATGCCCACCACCGCCGCTGTCTCCGCCTTCACCTGGTACAACGTTCCCAAAGATCTCAAAGATCTCCTGCTGCAGGCGGCGGACACCTGGAACGAACCGGAGCGGTCAGAGCAATACATGCAGCAGGCTCTGGCCCATCCCGACAGCACGGTGGATGTGTTGATCAGCGCCTACCGGTTTTTCTTTTATCGGCAAAACTATGCCGTGGCCCAGAAGATTGCCCAGCAGGTGTTAGAGCAGGTACGACAGCAGGAAAAGTTACCCACTTCCTGGCCCCAACTGCAGCCGTTGTTGCGTCAGCGACGGGATCAGCCGCTCATTCGCCTCTACCTCACGGCCTACTCAGCCCTGGGGTACATCCTGGCGCGATTGGGAGAGCTGGACCGGGCCAGGACAATGGCCAACCGCCTGCAGATCATCGACGACAACGACGAGTTTGGGGCCAGCTTGATTTTGAATATCCTCATCCCCAGCGAGGACGACGATGACGACTGAAATGAAGCACAAAGACTGGTTTGTCGACGAGCAGGGCCAGTGCCAACCCCGGCCCATCACCCGCCCGTGGGATTTACTGCGGGAGCATTATTACCTGCACCAGTTTCTTAGCGACATTCTCGATATCCTCGCCAGTGCCCCCCACGAGTTTGACCAGTGGGACTACCTGCCCCAAATTCGCCGCCGGGTGCGGCAGCTCATCGTCAATTCCTACTGGATGAAGACTCAACGGGGAGAACCCGATCCCAAAACCGGCGTTGCCCTTATCACCCTGTACGACGAAATCGGTTATCCCCTTACGGTGCAGACGGTGACGACAAATCCCGGCATCATGACGCCCATCCACAACCACGGCACCTGGGGCGTTGTGGCCCTGCTGGAAGGCCGAGAACGCCACACCCTCTGGCGACGAATGTCCCACTCTGACGACGTTCCAGAATCCCTGGAACTGGTCGGACACCAGGATTTAGAAGCCGGAGAAATCATCAGCTTTATGCCCGACGCCATCCACCAGGTCGAGACCCTGGGGCCAGAGCCAGCTTTGACTTTTCAACTGTATGGAGACACCCAACCCAAATCCCGCTACCAGTTTGATCCCGAGACCTTTACCGCAAAACCGTTCTAGGACCTGCTCACCATGACCACCGTTGTTTTCTACGAAAAACCCGGTTGCATCAACAACACCCGCCAAAAAGCCCTGCTGAGCAAAGCCGGGCACCGGTTGATTGTGCGCAACCTGCTGCTAGAGCCGTGGACCCCTTCCCGTCTGCGGCCTTTTTTTGGTAGTTTGCCGGTAACCCAGTGGTTCAACACCACCGCCCCCGCCATTAAAACCGGCCTCGTCGTTCCTCAAAATCTGGATGCCGAGATCGCTCTAGAACTGATGGTGCTCGATCCCCTGTTGATCCGGCGTCCTCTAATTCAGGTGGATAACCTGCGCCATGTGGGCTTCGACCTGAATATTATCGATCAGTGGATTGGGCTGCATCTCAGAGGGGGCAACGAAATCACTCCTGAACGAATGGATTTAGAAACCTGTCCCCGGTCTGCTGCGTCGGTTTAAAAAGCTGCACTGCTTAACCCACCCCTGCCCCTCCCAGGAGGGGATTGCTGCCGCAAATTGCTGTCAGCCTCGGACTTACTTCCATGGAAATTTTTGACGTCTGCGCTTGAACTGGCTTTCTATATTGAGGATCCTGCCCTATGACCACCGTTCAATACGAAAAGTACTACGACCTGATTGACGACATCCTGCGTTGCCCTGCCGGTGAGGAACCCGAGGTGCTCGAACAGCGCCCCGACCTGCTGGATGCCGGTCTGGTCGTCACCCTGATTCAGGTCGCCACCAGCATGGCCCACAACAACCAGCAAGATTCTGCCAAGTGCCTGGTGCACGTGGCGCGGGAACTGGCGAAAGAGTTGGGGTTATATCCCAAGGTTTAGCTATTGAGGGGCATTGACCCCTAACAGCCCGTTTACGACCGTCTGAATCGCTGGCGCAAAAGCTTGCAACACCGGGGAAAGGATCACCACGCTCCCAGCGGTGATGATGATGGTGCGTGCTGTGCTTAAGTTGCCACGGGTGAATTGGAAAAACCGTTCGTCCCATCGCTCTACCTCGGCTTTTAGGTCTTGGCGACTTTGCTCAAGATCAGCCCTGAGTTCACTAATCTGCTGGGCGATATCGGCTAGGGTTGGTTCACGGTCTGGTGTAGCGGTCATGGTGCTGAATATTTCGACTGGCCCGATACTGAAAAATTCTGGGCAGACGTAGGGCTTTAGGAATTCAAGGGTTATGGAACGTTATCTACTCAATCCTAACTGAACGACAACAGGAGCACTTCAGCGGAACCATCATCCGGCCTTGTCTCTCAGGCGGTTGCGCCAGAGGTTGAGGGTGGCTTCATCGGGAATGAACTGCTCTTGATAATTGCGCTGCCAGACCGGTTCGCCTAGCTGGTTGCGTCGCAGGTTGATGCGTTTTGCGGCGGCGGCTTTGAAGCTGGCAATAAAAGACGACAGAATCCACGGCTTTTGCTCTGCACCATATCCTGAAAAGCTGCGGCTGGAGATAGGCAAAGCTGCCGTGTTTAAAATAACTATGCCTTCAATGCCATCGGGTAGTACAGTCCATAAATCTAGTTCGACCCCTTTACGATTAGCGGCAGAACGAATCCATTCTTCGGCTACTACTGTGCCGTAGTCATTCAGACAGAGTTGATTATTTCGAAGATACCCCAGCATCGGCTGCTGATGATGGGTCAGGATCCGAATTAGATAGGCATAGGCTTCGGGGGATTCGTTCAAAGCAGATACCTGCGAAGCTAGTGAAACAAACACATCATGACTCAAGCTCATCTGGTTTAGCCCACGATTGCACCTGGTACTTATAGATTTCCCAAACAGAGAGAAAAGACACCAGAAAGCCCGGCAGGCAATGTAAAAATTAGTGGAAATCTATCTTTAGGAAGATAGGGCCGCCAGTAACGAACCAGTAACGAAATTTTTCTAAAGTCGGTATTTGGAACCTTGCCCTATCCCAATTCAGGGTTTATGGATGCGGACTCAGTATTGTCCCTGGTATTTCGCGCAGAAAGTATTGCAACGGAGGTTGGGTGGAACGCCAGCGGAACCCAACCCTCCGAGCATCTTCGATATTGCGAAACTAACTGTGTAATGTACTAGCGGACCCATTTCCAGAGCTTAATGGTTTTATCGGCGCTGGCACTGGCAATGAGTTTGCCGCCAGGATGGATGACAACGCTTAACACCGAACCGATATGCCCAGACAGATTTTTTTCGACGGTCCCGGTTTTGATTCGCCAGAGTTTGAGGGTGGTGTCACTGCTGCCGCTGGCCAGAAACTGGCTGCCGGGGAAAAAGGCAACGGTATTGACTTCCTGGGTGTGGCCTTTCAAGGTTTGCACCAGGTTGCCAGTGGCTAAAGACCAGACCTTAATGGTGCGGTCTTTACTGGCGCTGGCAATGAAGCGACCATCGGGGCTAACGGTGACCTGGTTAACCGTGTTGGTATGCCCTGATAGAACTTTAATCAGCTTTCCTGTTTGTAAATTCCACACCTGCACGGCATTATTTAACCCACCGCTAATCAGCAGTTGATCACGGGCAGCCAGGGACACCGTTTTGATCATCGCCCCGGCCCCCGTCAGGGTTCGCAGCAGGGTACCCCGATCTACGGCCCATAGTTTGATGGTGCTATCTTCGCTGCCGCTGACCAATAGAGGACTGCTGGCCCCCAGGGCGACAGCATTGACATCGCGCAGATGTCCTTTAAGGGTATGGATCAAGCGGCCATCATTTAAATCCCATAGTCTTACTGTGGCATCGTCGCCACAGCTGGCAACCACCCGACCATCGGCAGCGACATCCACATGGTTGACCCCTTTAGAGTGGCCTTCTAACCTGTAGATCAGGTTTTGGGTTTCCCAGTTCCACACTCGAATGGTGTCGTCTAAACTACCGCTGACGAGCAGCGGCTGCTTGGGATGAAAGGCGACCGTTACAACCCACGACTGATGCCCTTTGAGTTCGCTGATGGTTTGCCAACCGGGTTGGCGGCTGCCAGCGCGGGAACTGGCCTGTAACCGCTCCTTGTCGGTCGGCCCCCCGGCTACTGATTTGGCGGTTCGCTGGGTTTGAGATCGAGCGGAGGGTGTAGAGCGAAGTTTGGCGGCAGGCATATCCTGAGGAGATGAAGGTCCCGAAGCCGGCTTTAGAGGACGAGGGGGCGGCGGCGGCTGGGTAGGGGGAATGGGGGTCTGGTTAACAGAGCCGGCTGAAGACTTGCCCTGCATTCCCCCTGGGGCTGAACTGAAGGCGGTAGCTGCCCCCGACAGGGGCGAAGAACCAATACTGGAAAACAAACTACTGCCAGACCTGCTGCTGTCGTTTTGATCAGACCCCCAGCTGGGAACTTCGCCGTAGAACTGGGGAAGGCGCTTCAAATCATCGAGTACCGCCTGGGCGTCGGGATAGCGATTATTGACCAGATCCTGCACCATCAGGCTGAGGATGGCCGTGAACCCTGGGTGCAGGGGGCGTCCCATTTCGCGCAGCTTTTCCTGCCAGATCCACCGTCCTTCCATGGCATCGTAAAGGGACTCGGGCTTGTATCCCGTGAGCAGATGCAGGCAGGTGGCTCCCAGGCTGTAGATGTCGCTGGCAGGGTAGGCCTGTCCGCTGCGAAATTGCTCAATCGGCGAATAGCCTTCGGTCCCAATGCGGGTGCCCGTTTCCTGCAGGAGGGCTTCGCTAAATTGTTTGGCAATGCCGAAGTCAATCAACACGAACCGGCCATCGGCCTCGCGACGAATGACGTTGCTGGGGGTAATGTCTCGGTGAATCACCCCCCGCTCGTGGATGAACTGCAGTACCGGCAATAGATCCTGCAGCAGGGTCCGAATGGCGGTTTCGGTAAAAGGCCCCCGCTCTTGCAGTTCTTTGTAGAGGGTCGGCCCCGGCACCATTTGCTGTACCAGGTAGAGGTACTTGTCGTGCTCGAAATAGGCCAGCAGGTTAGGAATTTGAGGATGTTCTCCCAGCTCATTCAGCCGCTGGGCCTCCTGCTCGAACAGCTGCACTGCCTTAATAAAAGACTTACTGCCCTGGGTTTGGGGGGCGAACTGCTTAATCACGCAGTGGGTGTCGAGGCGGTCGGTATCTACAGCCAGATAGGTACGTCCAAACCCCCCCCGGCCAATGTTTTTAACCGGTCGATAGCGGCCCCTCAGCAGTGGTTCCAGGGGGGTGCCGCAGCTCCGGCAAAGGTTGGCTGACTCTTCAGTATTGTTGGGTTGGTCGCAGTGGGGGTTGAGGCAGCAGATCATTACTTCAGCAGGCCGTAGATACATTCGCAGCCTTTATTTCTAGTGTAGGGGAGAGTTCCCTTATCTATAGAAAAGCATTCCCGTTTGACCGTAGCAAGATGGAGTCTGCCCGATACTCAAGTGATACTTTGCAGCATTTCGTAACAATTTGAAGATTCGGTCGAAAGGGGAGAAAGCCTTGCGGTATGGTGAATAAAGCGAATTGCTGCGAGAGACAGCGCATCGGTAAGCATTGCCGGAGTGGCTGATCGCGGTAAAAGTTTACAGTTCTTGTTTGCCCTGGTTTTGTCTATGACTCTGGCCCAGCCTCCCCATAAAAAAGCGAAAGCTCTAAAACCTGGAGCAACCCGTCCTGCAAAAGAACTCTGTAGTGAATGCGGGTTTTGCGATACCTACTATATTCACTACGTTAAAGAAGCCTGCGCCTTTTTAAATCAACAGTTTCCCACCCTGGAGGAGCAGACCCACGGGCGCAGTCGCGATCTGGACAATGAAGACGACTGGTATTTCGGGGTCCACCAGGACATGATGGCCGCCCGCAAGCAGCAGCCCATTGAAGGAGCCCAGTGGACGGGCATTGTCAGCACCATTGCCATTGAGATGCTGAACCAGGGCAAGGTAGAAGGGGTGGTCTGCGTGCAGAACACCGAGGCAGACCGGTTTCAGCCCCAGCCCGTTCTGGCCACCACTCCGGCAGAAATTCTGGCGGCGCGGGTGAATAAGCCTACCCTATCCCCCAATCTATCGGTGCTGGAGCAGGTAGAGCAGTCGGGCATGAAGCGGCTGCTGGTGATTGGGGTGGGTTGCCAGATTCAGGCGCTGCGGGCGGTTGAAGACAAACTTGGCCTGGAAAAGCTGTACGTCCTCGGCACCCCCTGTGTGGACAACGTCACCCGGGCCGGGCTGCAGAAGTTTCTCGAAACCACCAGCCGCTCCCCCGAAACGGTGGTGCATTATGAGTTCATGCAGGACTTTCGGGTCCACTTTAAGCATGAAGACGGATCCACCGAAATGGTGCCGTTTTTTGGCCTGAAAACCAACCAGCTTAAGGATGTGTTTGCTCCCTCCTGCATGAGCTGCTTTGACTATGTGAACGGTCTGGCCGACCTGGTGGTGGGCTATATGGGCGCACCCTTTGGCTGGCAATGGATTGTGGTGCGTAACGAAACCGGCAAAGAAATGCTGGACCTGGTGATGGACCAGCTCGATACCCAGCCGGTGATGTCTTCTGGTAATCGCAAACAGGCGGTGCAGCAGAGCATTCCCGCTTACGATCAGGGGGTGACCCTGCCCATGTGGGCGGCGCGGCTAATGGGGGTGGTGATTGAGCGGATTGGCCCTAAGGGGCTGGAATATGCTCGCTTTTCCATTGACTCCCACTTCACCCGTAACTACCTGTATGTAAAACGCAACTTTCCCGAAAAGCTGGCCCGTCATGTGCCCGAGTTTGCCAAACGAATTGTGGGCCAGTATAAGCTGCCGGAATAGACCGTCCTGTTATCCTGTCCTGTTATCAATGAGCCTGATGGGAAAGGTCTGGCGCAAGCCGAAGAGCAGGGGGGCAGGGCGCAAGAAAGGGAACTTGACATGATGCAGGTTTGAGTGGAATCCATGAAAATTCTGCTGGTGGATGACGAAGTCGAACTGACCGATCCCCTCAGCCGGTTGCTGAGTCGGGAAGGCTATGAGGTGGATGTGGCTACCGAGGGCACAGCGGGCTGTGAGCTGGCTACCCGGGGAAGCTATGACCTACTGATTCTGGACTGGATGCTGCCGGGAATGAATGGGCTGGAAATTTGCCGGGAGGTGCGATCGCGCCAGGATAGTACCCCCGTCCTCTTTCTCACCGCTAAAGACACCCTGGATGACCGGGTCGATGGTCTGGATGCCGGGGCCGATGACTACCTGGTCAAACCCTTTGAGCTACGGGAACTGCTGGCTCGGGTGCGGGCACTGCTGCGGCGATCTCCCAATCTAGAGCCGCCTGCCCAGCCGGCCCGATTAACCTTTGCCGGGTTAGAGCTAGATCAGGACAATCAGCTGGCCTACCGTCAGGGGCAGGCCATCGAGCTTTCTGAAAAGGAAACCAACCTGCTGGCCTACCTGTTGCGGAATACGAACCAGGTTCTTACCCACGAACAAATTTACCGGGCGGTTTGGGGAGATCAAGAACAGCCCAGCAGCAACGTGCTGGCCGCTCAAATGCGGCTGCTGCGCCGCAAAATTGAGCCGAAGGGAACTGCGCCCTTAATTCACACGGTATACGGGAAAGGTTATCGACTAGGAACCTGATGAATTTGATGCTGACGGCAACATCGGTTGTCTAGGCACGCAGCATGCCGATGCTACAAGCATTGGATATTTTACCTGTCACAAGGGTCAGCTATTTCGGCTACGACTCTTACCAGTTCCTCCAGGTCAAAAGGTTTGGCCATATGGCACTGAAAGCCGCTATTTAGAGTGCGCTCCTTATCTTCTTCGCGAGCGTAGGCGGTCAGGGCAATGGCGGGGGTATCTCCCCCCTGTTCAGTGGTCAGGTTACGTACCCGTTGAATCAGGCTGTAGCCATCCACTCTGGGCATTCCCAGGTCACAAATGAGAATTTGGGGGCGAAAGACCGGTAGTTGAGACAAAAACTCCGTGCTGTTGTCGAGCACCAAAACCTCAGCCCCATGAAATTCGAGAATAGCTTCTAAAATGGTGCGGGCATCGGCTTCGTCGTCAATGGCCATAATTCGCAGGCCAGCTAAGCTCGGAGTTTGGGAGGAAGACACGGTGATAGGTTCACTAAAATCGGCGGGCAGCAGCGGAAGTTGAACACAGAATGTGGCTCCCTGTCCTTCTCCAGGGCTATCGGCTGCAATGGTACCACCATGGGCCTCTACTAAATAGCGCACTATGGATAATCCTAAACCCAGCCCCCCATGTTTACGGGTAATGGAGACATCCTCCTGACGAAAAGACTCAAAAATATGGGGCAAGAAGTCGGGGCTGATGCCCTGGCCGGTGTCGGTGATGGTGATGCAGGCGTAGTTAACGGGAAGCTGGGGGGCTAGGGGGCTAGGGAACTGGGGAGCTAGACCTTTGGATGCAGCCTGATCAGCGACTAGCCCTACCAGTCTGCTCCCCTGCTCCCCTGCTCCCCTGCTCCCCTGCTCCCCTGCTTGCTCTCTAGCTCTCTCACTCTCTGGCTCTCTCACAGCCTCCAATCGCACCTCAACCCGTCCTCCGTTGGGCGTGAACTTAATGGCGTTGGACAGCAAATTCCAGACAATTTGTTGTAGACGAGCATAGTCGCCGGAAACAAGGGGACGACAGGCTGCAGATAGGGTTGAAACCTGCCCATAGGGGGGTGGGGTGAAATTTAAGGTGATGGATTTGGCCGTGGCGGTGGTGCGGACGGTGTCGAGGGCGGCTTCAATGGCTTCGATCAGATTTACGGGGCGATGTTCGAGTTTGAGTTTGCCCCGCAAAATGCGGGCGATGTCAAGCAGGTCGTCGATGAGTTGGGTTTGCAGTTTGGCGTTGCGCTCAATGGTGGAAAGAGCCCACTGGGTTTTGGCGTTGTCGAGCTGGCGGGTTTGCAACAGTCGAGACCAGCCCAGGATGGGGTTGAGCGGCGATCGCAGCTCATGGGAGAGGATGGCCAGAAACTCGTCTTTGACCCGGTTGGCCCGTTCGGCAGCTTCGCGGGCGGCTTGTTCTTGCCGCAGCAACTGTTCTCGCTGGGTTTCCATGGCCTTGCGATCGCTAATATCTTTAAACAGCAGGGCCACTTTGCGGCTGGTGTCGCCTCCCAGGCGAAAGGCATAGACTTCAAACCAGCGGTTCATCACCTCCGAGCCGTTTTCAAACCGCACCGGTTCCCCCGTCAGGGCGACTCGACCGTAGATTTCAAACCAGTGTTCTTCCAGGTCGGGCAGCATTTGTCGGGCGGTTTTACCTGCGGCCTGGCGCAGGCCGGTGTGCTGCTCAAAGGCGGGGTTGAGTTCTAAGAAGCGGTAGTCAACTGGATGATTGTCGGCATCAAAGATCATTTCCAGCACGCAGAACCCGTCCTCCATGGTCTTGAAGAGGGTGCGGTAGCGTTCTTCAGACCGCCGCAGAGATTTTTCGTCCCGTTTGCGCTGGGTAATGTCGAGGGCGACCAAAATTCCGTGGGAAGGCCGGGGAGACGGTTGGCTGGTGTCGAAAAAGACCTGCTTGCGCACCGACAGCCAGCGAACTTCTCCATTGGGCCATACCACCCGATGATCCTGAGCAAACCAACCGGGGCCGGTCGGTTCAAGCACCTGCTGGATGAGCTGTTCCAGTGCTTCTCGATCCCAGGGGTGGAAGGTGGCATGGAGACGTTGACGGGACACCACCACCTGGTCAGGATCCATCCCGTACAGGATGGCGGCCTCGGGGGAGAGGCTGACCTGGTCGGTGACATAGTCGATCTGAGCCAGGCCAAAACCAGCCACCTTCATGCCCATGTCCAGCCGCTCAGTGGCCTGGCGCAGGGCTAACTCAATCTGTTTGTACTGGGTCATGTCCTGGGCAATGCCCATGGTTTGCTGAGGCTCACTGGCCTCGTTCCGTAGGGTAAAGCCGCGATCGCGAATCCAGCGAATCTCTCCATTGGGGCGGATGATGCGATACTCCAGTTCGATCGCATCCTCAAATTCCAGTTTGGCAAGGCAGTTCAGCACAATGTCCCGGTCTTCGGGATGAACTGTCTCCAGCCAGGCGGCATGATCTCGATAGATGGCTTCCGGCGACTGGCCCCAGATGGTTTCGAAGGCAGGGCTGACGTACAGAACCTGAGGGATGCGACAATCCGTCATCCAGAACACGTCTTGGATAGTTTCGGCCAGCAGCCGAAAGCGAGCTTCGCTGGCCTGGAGATCGGCTTCGCGCTGTTGACGCTCAAGTTCGGCCTGCTTTTGCTGGGTAATTTCCTGGCAGACGGTGTTGATGCCAATGACCTGATCGCCCTGCTTAATGGGCAGAAAATGCTCCAGCCAGATGCGCTCAACCCCTGGCTGCGCCGGAGTTTCTCCGCGAATTTCAACATTCAGCAAGGGTTCTCCGGTTTCTAAAATCGGGCGCAACATCTGCTCGGCCACGTCCGCCAGGTCGGGCAACACCTCCTGGACTGTACGACCGACGTGGTCTGCCACAGGGAGACCATTGATCTCAGCCAGCAATTGATTAATGCGCACAAACCGCAGGTCGCGATCGAGGACATTTAACCCAATCGGGACAGATTGATAGATATTCTCCAACTCGGCCAGTTGCCGCTGTAGTTGATTCTGGCTGTCCAGCAACGATGCTTCAACCCGCTTGCGATGGGTAACGTCGATGCCGGAGGGCACCAGGTACTCCACCTGCCCCTGCCCATCGAACAGGGGCACCAGGGCAAAGTCAATGACGATGTACTGGTCGTCCCTCAGCCTGACCTCGACGTCATAACGCACCGTCTGGCCCTGGGCGGCCTGGGTGATGGCTCGACGCAGCTCAACCTGCACCTGGGGAGAGTGAGACCACCAGTGGGTTGCTTCAAAGGGACGGTTGATCACATCGTCCAGGGTAAGCCCGGCGGCCTCCAGGGCGGTGCGGTTGACGTCAATGAGGGTGCCGTCTGGGGTCATGAGCCCCACAAAGCAAAACAGGCTGTCGAGAGCTCGGCGCAGCTGCCGTTCGTTGTGCAGGGTGGCCTGGGTTTGCTTAAGCTGGGTCAGGTTGATGGCAAAGGCCACATAGTGATCGGTGCCGTCACTGAGGTGATTGGCGCTTATCCACAGGGGAACGCGTTGACCGTTTGCACTAACAATTTCCCATGCCTGGGAGGGACATTGACCTGTTTGCTGGAGTTGCTCCAGCAGGTGCTCTATCTGGTTCTGCCGATCAGGGGGAATAAAGTCGCGCCAGTTCATGCCCCGCTGCTCAAAGGTGGGGCGATCCAGCCCGTACAGCTGCAGCATGGCATCGTTAATCACCTCTACCTTGCCGCTGGGAGAACCAATGCCAATGCCAACGGGAGCCTCGTCGATGAGCTGCTTCAGGCGTTGCTGCTCTTGCTGTAGAGACGTTACGGTGTAGTTCAGCTCCAGTTCCAACCGTTTGCGGTCGGTAATGTCTCGCCAGGAGGCCACAAAGCCGTCGTTGAGTTTGGTGGCTCGAATATCAAAGGCCCGAACCATCTGCTGAGACCCACGGCAGGAGTCTTCGAAGATGACTGAGTCTTTGATCACGGGTTCCCCGGTCTCTACCAGGTGGCAGTAGGCATCGAACAGGCCAGAGTCGATATGGCCCGGCAGAATTTCGCACAGCCCTCTGCCGATCTGCTGCTCGCGAGGCAGGCGATTCTTTTCGCAGGCGGCTCGGTTGACGTAATCAATGCGAAAGTCGACGATGCGCCCGGTGTCGTCCCGTATGGCGGTAAAAATACCGAAGCAATCCATTAAATTTTCGACAGAGGTTTGAAATCGCTCCTGACTGATCTGGAGCTGTTGTTTGAGTTGGGCATTTTCGATGGCGCTGCGCAGGGTATGGCGCAAATCCTCGCCGGTCATCTGATCGCGCACCAGGTAGTCGGCGGCCCCGTGCTTAATGGCCTGCACCGCCACCTGCACCTGCTGGCTCCCCACCACGACAATGGGAGGGCACTGGCTACCCATGCCCAGAGCCAGTTGATCTAGCAGGGTAAAGTCTACGGTAGGCAGGTCTTCTAACCCCTCTTCTAACCCCAGCAAAATTACATCTGGCAAACCGAGTGGACAGCCCTGGAGGCAGTGATTAACGGAAGGCTGGGTTAATACTTCGTAGGCAAAGGCCGGTTCACGGGTCAGGTCAGCTTGGTAGCGACGGCAATTTTCGGCTGAGTTATCAATAACGAGTACAGTGTGAGAAGGGTTAGCCATGGAAATCTACTTGCTGCCTGAATACATATGAGGGGAAGAGACCAGCCCATCAATACTCGCGACGGAAATCTCGTCCCATCGCGTCTCAATTTAGCTCAACCTTAAGGAAGAGCTTCTCCCCTCTGGAACTATCTCAAGATAGATTTTTTATGTTTTACGTAAAATAATGCCTGATTCTAAGGCTTTCGTCAGGACAGAGGACTTGGGAAGGGGAATTGCATTACATTCAAGCCTTGTCGTTCAGGTCTCTTGCCCGCCGGGTACATCCCGCGTTCGAAAGTCTGCCCCTCACCCCTTCTCCCTCAGGAAGCAGGGGAACCAGAATTGCAAAGGCCCTCTCCCCTGGGAAGAGGAATTTAGGGTGTAGACGCGGAACGGCTTCTCCTGGAGTGGGTTCCATAACTGGGATGCCTTCTGCCTGCTCTTGGACAGCCGAGACGGCTATCCCACGGGATTGCAACCCCATTCCTCCAACCCCGGTAGCCACAAAGTACTGGAGTTAGCGATCTGCCTTGAGTTCCGCCTGTACCGGGTCAAACCCCTGAGGAAATTGAGTTTCTTCGGGGTCATAGTCGGCAGATTTAAGCTGGGTGCCAACCATTACGGCAGTGCGAAGGTTGGTACCAATGAGCATGGCCCCCCGCAGGTCGGTGTTTGTCAGGTTGGCTTCGCTCAGGTTGCCGTAGCTCAGGTCTACGCCCCGCAGGTTGGCCCCCGTCAGATCGCTGCCGCTAAAGTCGGCATAGCTGAGGTCGGCCCCCTTGAGGTCTATGCCGCTGAGGTCAGTTTCGGTGAGTACCAGCCCTACAAAACTGAGCTGCCCTGATTTGTAGGCATTGACCAGGTCGGCAACGGTAGCAATGTCAGAGACAGGAATTGAGTTGGTCATAGCGCCCTCCCATGCGGCAACACCAGCTTAAGGCGTTTGCTGTGGTCCTGACCAGTCGCTTAAATATTGCTTTAACTGGGTCAGTAGGAGATCAGTCTGGGGGCACTAACCTCAACTGGGGTGGTGACCTGGGCGCAATCGCCCCGAGTCTATTTAGACCCATGTCCTTACGAGGGTGGCGATTGCCATATCGTTGCGCTTAAGGCCCGGCTTTAAGACCCACTTCGTCGGACTTATTCTGACCGGGGGAGCGGCTAGGCTCTGGATGCACCTTAGCCGAGTCATGGGGTCAACAAAAGCGTTATAAATTCTGCAACATCCACAAGCGGGGGGGCAGGGCAGCAGGGGGGCCAGGGAGCCATCCGGGTTGCATAACTCATGACCTGGAATACCAGCCTATCCACCAGCCCGATTGACACAAAATCACCCCCTCCCCCCTCCCTCCCACTTCCCCTCTCCTCCACTCCTCCACTCCCCCACTCTCCCTACCCCTTCGGCATAGCTCCCCCTTACTCCAAAATTCCCCCTAAGCCCGACGACGCAGCCCCGTCAGACTTGTTACCGTCTTCCCAGAGACAGTCAATGGGACGCAAGATTATGGTTTGGCGAATAGCAGCAATAAGTGCTGGGGCCATGGCCCTCATCGGTACGATACTCATGTCAAACACGGGGGCACCCCTGCAGGCCCAAACGAGGGAAAGCGACTACTCCCCGGCAGATGGCGAAATCACCTTACCTGAAGGGGATGAATTACCTGAAGGGGATGCATCACCTGAAGGGGATGGATCACCTGAAGGGGATGGATCAGAGAATGAACCCATCCTTTACGATGAGCGCGATGACAGTTCTGTAGGAGCAACAAGGACATACAACGCATCCGAGCCCATCATTATTATTGATGGCCAGGCCTATGAGTACGATCCTAACGATCTAGAAAATAATCCCATTCTGGATAATCTGACTCCTCTGGGTGGCGTTACCCCCAATTCTGAAGTCGATAGCACCCCCCGTCCCCCCACCGAAAGCGACATTACCCCTGAAACTCCAGATACCCCCGGTAATGTCGAAAACCAGCCAGCAGAAAGAGACAGCGGTGGCACGGTGACTTATCCCCCTGCGGACAGCGTAGATGCCCTTGAGCCAGAGGACATTCTTGAATAGGGTGCCTCGCTGAACTATGGCATAATTCAGCGGCATACCTGTATCGTTGTTACTGTTGTACCAAGTCCAGCTTGGGATCTGGAGCTTTCCCTCAGGCAAAACTCCACTTCTGGACCTGGACAGGGTTTATTACTGGCTGCATGATTGAACTCTCCTGGGCTCACTGGTTGGTTGTGTTAAGTGCCCTGGTTAGTATCTTTGGGGCCTCGTTTTACATTCGCGATACCCTGTCTGGCAAAACCCAGCCCAACCGGGTGACCTGGTCTATGTGGGCCATCGCCCCCTTGATTAGTACAGCGGCGGCGGTTGCTTCGGGGGCCAGCTTTTGGGCCATGGTGAGGGTCTTTTTGGCGGGCTTTATGCCTCTGCTAATTTTTCTGGCATCATTTGTAAACCGCCGCAGCTACTGGCAGTTGAACCGGTTTGACCTGAGCTGTGGAGCCCTGTCGGTAGCAGCCCTGGTTGTCTGGGTCGCTGCCGACTCGCCCCGGTCGGCGATTTTGCTGGCGGCGGCAGGGGATGGGTTTGCCGCTATCCCTACGTTTACCAAGGCCTGGCGATTTCCTGAGACTGAAACCGGGGCCATGTTCATCGGCAGCTTTCTCAGCTCAGTGCTGGTTCTGCCCTCCATTCCCGAGTGGAACATTGAGAATGCGGCCTTTACCCTTTACCTGTGCTGTACCAGCGGGCTGCTGGTGGTGGCGATCTACCGCAAACGGTTGGGTTTGGGGTAGTTGTGACAATTACCCCAACAACGGTGTCAGATCCAGGTATTCGCCCACCGCATCTGCCAGGGAGTTAAGCACAGCCTCTCGCTGTTCGCGATAGTTCGAAATACCGGTGGGCATAGAACTTAACCCCCGCTGTTGACGCAACCGATTTAGCCAGGTGCGTCGCCAGGGGCCGTTATCAAACAGACCGTGGAGGTAGGTACCCCAGAGGGATTGGGTATCGTCTACGACCCCCAGGCTGCGGTCTTCGAACATGAACTCAAACTTTTTGCCGTTTCGTTCTTCCCCTTCCGACAGAATGATTTGGGTGCGTCCGTGGTGCAGTTCATACCCTGAGACGGGCAACCCTTCCTGGGGATAGCGAGAACTGACGGTACGCTGTCGGGCAATTTTTTGCTGGGTAATGACCGTTCGCAATGGGAACAGGTCGAGCCCCGAGAATCTGCCCTCATGGCCTTCCAGGCCTTCCGGGTCAGCCAAAAACTGGCCCATCATTTGAAAACCGCCGCAGATGCCCAGCACCGTTCCGCCAGCCGCTACGTAGTTCTGAAGTTCTTCGGCCATGCCGGTGCGCTGCAAAACCAGCAGATCGGCAATGGTGGTTTTGGTGCCCGGAATAATGACCGCATCGGGGTAGTTGAGCCGCTCTTTAGGACCCAGGTACACCACCCGCACATTCGACTCTGCCTCCAGGGGGTCAAAGTCGGTGAAGTTATACATGCGAGGCAGTCGCACTACGGCAATGGTTAGCTCGGCCTGCTGCTGGCTTTCGGGGGTGCGGTCCAGCAGATTTAGAACATCTTCCGAAGAAAATCCATTTTCCAGCTGGGGTACTACCCCCAGTATGGGAATGCCGGTGCGCTCTCGCAACCACTCTAGCCCCGGCTCCAGAGCTTCTCTCTGCCCTTTAAATTTATTGAGGATGATGCCTTTGACCAGAGCCCGTTCGTCAGGTTCCATCAGCTCCAGGGTGCCGATAATGTGGGCAAAGGCCCCCCCCCGATCGATGTCGGCCACCAAAACTACAGGAGCATTCAAATGCTGGGCCACCTTCATGTTGGTCAGGTCACGGTGCTTGAGATGGACCTCAACCGGGCTGCCCGCCCCCTCACAGACCAGAAAGTCATACTCTTGCCCCAGGCGAGCGAGGCTCTCTTGAACCGCCTGCCAGCCCTGGTCAAAAAAGTTTTCGTAGTACTGATTTGTGGTGGTCCGACCGACCGAACGGCCCTTACAAAAGAGCTGAAAGGTCATGTCTCCATGGGGTTTAAGCAAAATGGGATTCATCTCCACCTGGGGAGAAACCCCTGCCGCCCACGCCTGCACCGCCTGGGCGTAGCCCATTTCTCCCCCCGTGCCGGTGACGTAGGAATTTAAGGCGATGTTTTGTCCCTTGAAGGGAGCCACCCGCCATCCCCTTCGACTCAATAGCCTGCATAGAGCCGTTGTTACCAGGGATTTACCGACATGGGAGGCAGTGCCCACCACCATGATTGCTCTCATGGAGAGTCTCCAATTTCAATAGCAAACACTTAAGGTTAGAACCTTTTCCAAGTCCAGCCATGGAGTTTTGCCCTGGGGAAAACTATAAAGCCCAAGCTGGATCTGGGATTAGCCCAGATTAAAAGCCGGTATTCCGACTATTATCCATACCAATTGTATTCAAGGCTAAGACAATGAATCAGGAACTGCCAGGAAATCGTGTTTAAGAAACACCCCCGGCACCACGCATTATATTAACGATTCCCGCCCATGCAACCTCATCCCCCAGCCGGTGGGAAGCCGCTTCGCGTCTACACCCCTCACCGCCGTCGCAACCGCCCAAAATGCTCCTCCTCCCGGCGAGATGGCACAGAATTTGCCACAGGCATTAAAGATTCCACAACAAAATGAGGCTCAAATAAAGCCCGAATTTCCTCGGGAGTAGTTCCGTAGGGCGGTCCTCCCCCCCGGCGATGGGTAAAAAATACCGCCAGCAACTCCCCCTGGGGTTGGAGCAGTTGAGCCGCCAGTTCTACATAGTTGGGGCGCAGGCTGGGGTCAATGGCGCAAAAGCAGGTGTGTTCAATAACGTAATCGAACTGATTTTGAAATTCAGGCACCAGGTCAAAAATATTCCGCTGCAGCGGGCCCAGGGGAACCCCCGTAAGTTCTACCTCATGAGCCATGGCAGCCACGGCTGAAGGGGCAAAATCAACGGCAGTTACCTCAAACCGATGCTGGGCAAATAGGTGGGCATCGTGCCCCCGACCGGCCCCCAAAACCACCACTGCCCCCGGTTGAGGAGCCTGCTCAGACCGCAGCAAATCTATAAAAGCGGGAGCAGGTTGGCCCAGATCCCAGCGGGTGGTGCCTTCTTGATAGCGGTGTTCCCAGGCTTCGGCACTGAGGCGAGAGGGTGGTGGGGAGGTCACAAGCAGCTCCATAGTATGCTCTGCACAGAGTTTAAGCGTAACCTGGATGCGTCCCCCGGTTAGCCCTCCACGCCGCGGAGCAATACGGCTACCTGGCAGGTGCAGACCAGATCCGTGCTGCCGGAGTCAATGACCTGTTTGCTGATTCCGAGATCGCGCTTTGCTCCCGATACACGGTGGCTGGGGCAACGCCCGGCTTCTGCCCTACCCGAACTACGACACCATTCGTGCCAATCCGAAGGTGCTGGTGGGGTTTAGCGATATCACCGCCCTGCTGCTGGGTGTTCATGCCCAAACGGGGCTGGTCACGTTTCACGGTCCCCATGGTCTGCCCTCCTGGCGAGGGGACCAGATCGAGCCCCTCAGGCGCATTGTTATGACCGCAGCAGCCCTGACCTACACCAACCCTCTGCTTGGGGAACACCAGGACCGCCTGATGCGGTACGGGGTCGCCAGCTGGCGGGGGTCTTAAATAACCTGGCTGGGTTTATGTTTGGCCTATTTTTGGCCAGTGCACCAATTGCAGCCCCGGTGTCACCTGCGGTTCTCCAACTCTGGAGCAGATTTTGCCTGATTACATCAAACCGCTGGCCATTCCCGCCTGGTCAGGAGCCTGGATTGGCCATGTAGACCCCCTGTGGACGTTGCCCATCGGTGGCAGGGTCAGCATTGATGCCTCCCCAGGAACGATTCAGATGCCAGCTTCGGCAGTCCGGTAATGGTGACGGGCCGTTCTCAATTGTGAGTAAACCCTGAACAAAGGGCGGCATCCCCCCTGCTCTAAATAAGGTCGCCCAGACCAAATTTCTACGGCAGATCAGGCGATTCAGGGTAACGGTTGAAAAAAACAATGGAGAAGATTGAAAAATATCTTTGGTTTTAATATTTTTTTCAAATTTTTCCTGGCTTCCCACAGGGGTTTCCACAGGTTTTCCACAGTTTTCCACAGATGCCTATGGAAAACCAAACCTTCTGGCCGTTGCTGTGGATTTTGGTATTCCACAGAAAACACCAGGCTAATTTGTGATTTGGAGCACTTGACAGAGCGGAGCAATCGCCGAAACCCCCATTTTTCCGTCGCCTCACCCCTGCTGCTAGCTGATAAATTACAGATTGGCAAGATTGACATCCCCCTGGACTCTGGTGACAATAATGCGACCAGCACACACCGCTCTCGTCGGGTTTGCCAAACCAGCTCAGCCCCAGGGTTGAGGGAGTTTTGGGAATACCGGGGGGGCGAAATTTCAGTGTCAATTTTTGCAGTTGGGGATGTGGATATGAGTGAACGAACAGTTACAGCAACAATGACCCCTAGAATCAGCCTGAATGTGGAAGTTCCTGAAGAGTTACATCTCGCCATGGTGGATTATGTCGAGAGCCACCCGGCCTGGAGTCAACACCGGGTGTTTTGTGCGGCCCTGTCGTTGTTTCTAATGCAGAACGGCGTTAGCGATCGGCGCATTAACCGTCTTTACCTGGATACGGTGTTTGACTACGCCGCTTAACCCTTCATAACAATTGGGGCAACCTTTTCGTTTTAGAGTGAGGTTGCCCCTTTTTTTGTCTGTTGACGTCATCCACAAGGAGGCTGAAATGTCTTTAATTGGGAAGATTGCTTTGGCGCTTGTGGGGGCTTTGGTGTTTTATGGATGGCATGATTGGCAAGGACTACGAAGTCGGCTTGCAGTGCCCAAGGCAACGAACAGAAGGATGACATCATTAAGCCCTGCCGCTTTTGTGTTAGAAGAAATGAGCAGTTCATGGCACAACGGCGAGAGGGGATGGAACATCGGCAAACACTGTGGAATACCGTCTGGAACCAGATAGACGGTTGGACTCTAGCTGTAGGCATCATTGCGTTGCTGATGATTTCTCCGGTGCTGGTGGTCCTGAGCGGTATCTTTGTAGATTCTTCAGAGGTTTGGAGCCACCTGGCCACTACGGTACTGCCTCAGTACATCAAAAATTCTCTGATGTTGATGGTGGGGGTAGGGTGTGGGGTGCTGGTGTTGGGCGTTAGCACCGCCTGGTTAGTGAGTACCTGCCAGTTTCCTGGGCGAAGCTGGTTTGAGTGGCTGCTGCTGCTGCCCCTGGCAGCTCCGGCCTACCTGCTGGCTTATGTTTATACCGATGTGCTGGATTACTTTGGTCCGGTGCAGACTACCCTGCGCAGCATGTTCGGCTGGGAACGAGCCACAGACTACTGGTTTCCCAATATTCGCTCCATTGGTGGGGCCATTCTGTTATTTAGTCTGACTCTGTATCCCTATGTCTACATGCTGACGCGGGTGGCCTTTTTAGAGCAGTCTACCGCTACTCTAGAAGCCAGCCGTTCCTTAGGATGCGGCCCCTGGCGCAGTTTTTGGTCGGTGGCATTGCCCCTGGCCCGACCCGCGATCGCAGCCGGCACCGCCCTGGCCCTGATGGAAACCCTCAACGACTTCGGCACCGTCGAATATTTCAGCGTACCCACCTTTACCACTGGCATTTACCGCACCTGGTTTGGCATGGGTGATCGCCCTGCCGCCTTGCAGCTGGCGGCCCTGCTACTGCTATTTGTTTTTGCGCTAATCCTGCTAGAGAAATGGTCACGGCGACGGTCTAAGTATTACCAATCCCTATCGGGCAACGTGGCCCAGAGTCGCTATTCTCTCCGGGGGCTGCGGGTCTGGGCCGCCTGGCTGGTGTGCCTGCTGCCGGCCCTGTTCGGGTTGTTTGTTCCCACGGTACTGTTTCTGTGGATGACCCTGAGCCACGCCGACGAAACCCTGGATGGCGAATTTCTGGTTTTGGGAACCCACAGCCTGATTCTGGCAACCCTGACAGCCCTCATTGCCATGGGGTTATCCCTGGTGATGGCCTATGGGCTGCGGCTAAACAGCACTTCCCTGTTGCGGTTGGGGGTACGGATGGCGTCTCTGGGATATGCCGTACCCGGCGCGGTGATTGCCGTTGGCATTTTAATTCCCCTGGCCCGATTCGATAACACCCTCGACAGCTGGATGCGTGCCACCTTTAACGTATCGACGGGGCTGCTCCTGAGCGGTACTATTGTGGCGCTGGTTTTTGCTTACCTGGTACGATTTTTAGCGGTCTCCTTTGGCACCGTAGATGCCGGACTGGCCAAAATTCGACCCTCCCTGGATGATGCCGCCCGCAGTTTGGGCTATGGCCCCACCTCTACCCTGGCTAAAGTACATGCTCCCCTCATGGGCAGTAGCCTCCTAACCGCCATGATGCTGGTATTTGTGGATGTAATGAAGGAACTGCCCGCCACCCTGGTAATTCGCCCCTTTAATTTCGACACCCTGGCGGTGCGGGTTTACCAATACGCCTCAGACGAACGGCTGGTGGAGGCGGCTGCCCCCGCCCTGACGATTTTGCTGGTGGGGATTATTCCGGTGATTTTATTAAGCTGGCGCATTGCCGCCAGCTCAACACGTTACCACCAGTCTTAAAAAAGTCCCAAACCGTGCCCATAGCCAGATCGGTTTTCTCTGAAGAAAACTTCCCCTTCTGGATTTGGGCACGGTTTAAAGTTGATTAAATTTGACCAACGCCCTTGCCCCGTCGGTCAGACTCCATAGTGACTTTACCGGATTCGTCAGTTTGATTGGCCTGCTGCAGCTCTTCAACCCGACGGCGTTGATTGGCTGCCTGCTCGTCCCGTAGATCCCCCGGTTCTTCAATGTACATTTCCGGTTCAATGGGGTAGTTATTCACCAACCCTTCTTGATCTACGGTGTAGCCGCCGTGGGTGTTAGGATCTTCATTTTGCTTTTCGGGCGGATGCTTATAATCCTGGGCTTCCCGTTCTTTTCGAGCTGCGGTTTCTGCCGGTATAATGTGCGGATCGAAATTATCTTTTTCGACTCTAGGATGATTCTGACTCATACCATCTCCTGATTAGGTTTACTAGTCCCAGGCTTGGGGATCAAAGCATTACTCAAACGGCGAACTCAGATACCCCATTCATGTTTTGACCTGGAAACATAGAGGAACAAGTCAGATCGAATAAGCCTTATTCCTCTTCATTCCAAGACTATGCTGCATTCAGGAAATGGCCATCTATCAGCAGTAGAGTGTTGTGTTTTTCTACCCCTATAGCAAGCCACTAATTTATTCGCCAGAGGAAAATTACCGGCTAATTTTCCTCTTTTTCCTAATAAGAAAATTCGTTAACGACCCCATACTCGAGGCACGGTGACCGCCGTATGCAAATACCAGGGCCGCAGGATTTGCCACACCGCCACAAACCACTTCCGGGCCGCCTGGCTGGCGGGGCCTCGATAGCGGCAGAGAAGCCCCTGCTGCAAGCGGGTAACGCCAATATCGCCAGGATGCTCAGGATTCCAGAGTGCCCTCAGGGGATCGAGCTGGGCCGGTTCGGGTAATTTACCCACCAGGGCAAAGGTACCCACCACAGGATAGCCTGCCAGCCCATTGAGACTATCTAGGGTTGCACTACCGCCCAACAGCCGTTGGGGGTCAATCCACAGGGGCTGCTGGTTCTGCCAGATGGAGATGCGCGATCGCACCTCCCCCTGTTCAAACCGTTCCCCCCGAGCACTGCGGCCAAACCGCATAATATCCCACCCGCACCAGATCGCCCCTGGGGCTAAATCCACCCGAATCTCCTGGTGAAAATGGGCCTGATTAAAGGCAATGGTCTCCTGGGGAAACCACTCTAAGCAGCTGTTCGACCCCAGGGTAAGCCGTACCGATTGGTCAACCGCCAGGGGATGCCCTTGATTGGAAGAGAGCTGACTACCGTAAATCTTATTCGCGGCAGCGGTGGTCAACAGGGTCCGACAATCTTGCCCCAGTTCCAGAGAAATATCTAAGCTATCGCCGCCAACCATGCCCCCCGCCGTATGTACCAGCGTCGAGTGGCAGACCCCATCTCCCTCCGGGTAAAGGGGCTTTTGTATTTTCAAAGGAGCCTGGGTAAAGGTCTCAATCGGGGTGCATTTGTTGCCCCGCAAGCGGTAGGCCAGGTGCGCGGTGCCCTGCCATCCCTGGGTTTTGGGTAAAGTCTGAACCATATTTTGGCAATTGCTGTAGTGAAATGACGTTACATTACCTGAGATAGCTTTCCGGTATCGGTGCCTCAGACAGGCCCGTTTGCACTCGCAGGTTTTGGCAGCGCATCAGTTCATTCACCGTCAGTACCTGCCGCCCCTCCAGGGGAGGAACCGCTTCTATGGCGCGCATGAGCGCCGCCGCCGCGTCAATCTGACTATAGCCCCGGCGTTGGGCCACCTGAACGGCATTATCATCAGCGGCAATTTCTATGCCAGGACCATTTACCCCACGCCACAACTGCCAGGCGGCCAGGGCCGTAACTCCGCCCGCCGCCAGCACGCCAATGGCATCCCCCTGAAATAACTCGAAGGCCCCGCCGACCAGACCGGCACCGGCCATGGCCTGGTACCAACTGGGTTTGAGTAAGCTGGCCTGGGTGACCCAGCAAGCGGTGCGTAAAAACAACAGGTCTCGCTCTGGCACGCTCAACTGCTGCCAGAGATTCAAATTCATCGAAATAGTATGGGCCTGTCGCCAGGGAACGGGAAATTCCGCTTTAATCACATCCATTTGCCGATCGTTCAGCGTCAGCTTGGTGTTCATCCGAGCGGAGGCGGGCATGAGTTCCCGCAGGCGGTTAATCTCAGCGTTTGGGTTAACCACGGCAATGTTATCCCTGAACAAAATCATCCTTAAGCCTATCACTTAAGCTTTGCAGATATGACCAGCTTTGGGCTGGTTGGAGGGTGATTCCAAAGTATCAGCCCTGATCTAATGATGTTATAAAATCCTCATTCCTTAGGTGGCTGAAGAGCATCAGCGCTAGCGAAACCCACTAGCTGAACATAGCCAATGTTGCAGAACTAAGGCCAGGGCAAAATCTGGTTGCTGGTGGCCCTCACCTCTGAAACCACGCTGTCAACGCCAGGGCCAGCGCATCCGCTGCATCGTCCGGGCGGGGAATGCGGTCAAGATTGAGCTCCCTGGCTACCGCTTCCTGCACGTCGGCTTTGTCGGCATTGCCGTAGCCGGTCAGGGCTTGCTTGACCTGAGCGGGAGTGAATTCTCGAAACGCTAACTGATGCTGGGCCAGCACCAGCATCACCACTCCTCTGGCCTGGGCTACGAGAATGGTGTTGCCCATGCGGTAGAAGAAAAACTTTTCGATCACCACCAGGTCAGGCTTAGCCTGATCTAAAAGACTGTGGAGATCGTCGTAAATGGTGCAGAGTCGATCCCCAACCGGAGTTTTGGCCGGGGTTTCGATTACCCCAAAATCAACAACGGCTGTGCCCGCCATGTTTGTGGACTGGGCATCAGCCGCTTCGATGATGCCGAATCCTAGAATGGCTAAACCGGGATCTAACCCCAGGATTCGGTATCCCATACCTCAAACGAGTAACTCTCTAGATTTACCGGGCACCCACTGGCTGGCGACCATTGGCGGCTTCGGCGTCGGGCTCGGCCACCCCAAATACCTGACTGAAGACCTTTTCTACCTTGTAGCCAGAGTCGATACCTTCCAGAGGATCTTTCCGCAGACGGTGACGCAGGCACAGCACAATGACTCGCTGAATGTCTGATAACGTCACCTCGGTGCGTCCCTCATAGGCGGCGAGGGCTTTGGCGGCGCGGTTCGTGACAATGTCACCCCGCAAGCCATCTACATCTAACTCAGAACAAACCTGAGAAATGCGAACCCGATCTTCATGGTCAATGGTGACAGAGGGCAGCAGTTCCTGAGCCTTGACCAACTTATCCTGCAGCTCATCCTGATGGGCTTTGTGCTTCTCAAGATAAGAGGCCGGATTCTGGTCGAACTCAGACCGCTGCTCTACAATCTGTACCCGCAGCTCTGGGTCTTTTACGGTACGAATTTCGGCGTGCATACCAAAGCGGTCTAGCAGCTGGGGTCGTAGTTCTCCCTCTTCGGGGTTGCCGGAACCCACCAGCACAAATTGAGCCGGATGGCGAATGGAGATACCTTCCCGCTCAACGGTATTCCATCCGGAAGCAGCGGAGTCGAGCAGTACATCTACCAGGTGGTCATCCAGCAGGTTGACCTCATCCACATAGAGAATGCCGCGATTGGCCTTAGCCAACAGCCCCGGCTCGAAAGCTTTAACTCCCTCGGACAGGGCTTTCTCAATGTCGATAGTGCCGCAGACTCGGTCTTCAGTAGCACCCAGGGGCAGATCTACCATAGGCACTTTTTTTAGAGCCACCGGTAAATCTTCCGTGCCCCGCTCGGCAATCACATCGGGATCTTCAGGAGATCGATTGAAGGGGTCATCGGCCACGGTGCGAAGCTCTGGCAGTAAGTCGGCCAGAGCCCGAATGGTAGTAGATTTGCCAGTCCCGCGATCCCCCATGATCATGACTCCCCCAATGCGAGGGTCAATCACGTTGAGCAGCAGGGCCAGCTTCATGTCTTCTTGACCAATAACAGCGGTAAAGGGGAAGACAGCCCGGCGAGGGGCAGCGGTTTTAGTCGAAGTTGCGGTGGCAGTAGAACTCACTGGCGTCTCAAATGATTACGGCTTGACTACATTAGGCCTGGTCCAAACAAATGCATTCATGACCAGGGAGGACACCTTGCATGCATGAAAGTGTCAATCGCCCAGCGAGAACGCTCTGAACCAGACCCGGCAATTTAAAGACTAACGTTCATTGTGCCATAGTGCTCAGGCCGTATCGCAGGAGATTATTTCGTTAGAGGGCCAGCAGACGATCTAAAGCATCGAGAGCTTCGCACGGGGGTGGGCTGGCGGAGTCTTGACCAACGGACTGGGGCTTAGGCTGGGGAGATGAACTCCCGTACATTGACGTCGGCGACATGACGGCCAGGGGAGTTTGTCTGGGCGCAGCAGCTATGCGCCCATAATGATAGTCATCGCAGTATTTGCGAAATACTGCTTCCACAGCCGCCCGAGCATTCTTCAACCCCCATTCGCTGGCAATTTGCTCGGCCTTTTCTAAAACATCCTGACTGAGTCTTACTTTGTTGTCATGCATAGCTGGGTATCGCTGGACTTAAGCAACAAACCACGAACATTGGCAAACTGCGGGTCACCCATGACGGCAAACAGGTCATGGCCCTGGAGTCGTTCAGCAATCAGGTGTGAACCGCCCCCGGTAACTAAGAACCGAGTCACCCTTGGCATATAAGGGGTGTACTGGGCTTTCACGGTTTGAAAAATGCCTTTAAACCAGGGGTCGAGATATTCATCTAACCAGGTTTTCCAGGCTAAGCCGGTGTCGGCATAGGCATGGTCTACCCGGAAGCCATCCATCACAATACAGGGGTCGGCGCTGCTACCGAGATGGTCGGTAAGGCGACGGTCAAAGCTGATGGCGGTAGCGAGTTCATAGGTGCCGCCCCGGTCCATGATATTTTCGTCGATGACTTCTCCGTCTCCATCTACCAGACGGGTCAACCAGGTGCCGCCACCAATATCGATGACGATGGTATAGCCGTTACTGGGAATCATGCCCTGGCTTTTGCCGTAGTGGTAGGCCCCCATCCCTTCTCGCTCGACCCGAACCGACTGCACATTAATTTTGAAGTCTGTGCCGTTGCGAGTGAATTCGTGCACCCCGAAAAGTTGCTCTTCGATGGCTTCCCCGTTACGGAGGGGATCGGGGGTAGAAATCAGCAAATCAAGAGGATATTCTGACAACCCGTTGGCCAGGGGTTCTAGACAGGCGTAGAGGTGTAACCGGGCAAGTTCTACTTTATTTTCAATCACGGTCTGCTGCTGGCGGCGGTACTTATACGCCTGGGCCCCAAAATGGTAACGGCGACCGTCGGGAAGCTCGATCAGCGGTGAAGCTTCGGAATAGCTGACGGCATCGCGTCCCTGGGGAAGCTGGTAGCGTACCGAGCGGATGGCTTTGGGATGGCCATGACCGGTAAAAAATTTAAGGTCATAGTTGCCTGCATCCAGTGCCAGTACCGGATTGGCCTGATTATTTTTTTGAGTTGAGCGAGCCTTACTAGAGCCGGATGAACGACGGCTTTTGGGAGCTGATGTGGTGGTAGTCATAGAAAGTTCTGCCTACAGCACAGTGGGAACAGTTGTACCCAGAAGTACACATGAACCAATAGTAATTCACTTGTACTGTTGTGGCAAGGGGAGGGGTGGAGGGTGGAGGGGTGGAGGGGTGGAGGGTGGAGGGGTGGAGGGATGGAGGGATGAAGGGATGGTAATGGGGGATTTTAGGGGGAGAGTTCTGGTGGGTGACTGGGGAAAGGTCGTGTAAGTCACATAAAGTCACAAAATTGCTTGCTCCCCCTTGCAATTAGATACCTGCAGGCCCACACTGTAGATGTAAAAAATGAGCCTGTCCTTGGGGATTTTGAGAGGAGCTTGTGAAGTCAGTACTGGCGATTATTCTTGGGGGTGGTGCCGGCACTCGCCTCTACCCACTAACAAAATTTCGGGCTAAGCCTGCGGTCTCTCTGGCGGGGAAGTATCGTTTAATTGATATTCCCGTTAGTAACTGCATTAATTCTGAGATTCACAAAATCTATATTCTGACTCAATTTAATTCAGCATCTTTAAATCGTCATATTGCTCGAACTTATCAGTTCTCGCAGTTCACCGAAGGATTTGTAGAAATTCTCGCTGCTCAGCAGACCCCTGACAGCCCCAGTTGGTTTCAGGGTACGGCAGATGCAGTGCGTAAGTATCTTTGGATGCTAGAGGCATGGGATGTCGAAGATATCTTGATTCTCTCGGGAGACCATCTCTATCGGATGGACTACAGCCTGTTTGTTGAGCGTCATCGCGCCACTGGAGCAGACATTACTCTGTCGGTTATTCCCATTGGTTACAAGCAGGCCTCTAGCTTTGGGTTGATGAAAATTGACGTTAGCGGTCGTGTTGTTGACTTTTACGAGAAACCCAAGGGCGACGCCCTCGAAACCATGAAGGTAGATACGACCACCCTGGGGTTAACTGCTGAGCAGGCTAAGGAAAAGCCCTTTATCGCGTCGATGGGAATCTACGTTTTTAAGAAGCAGGTGCTGATAGACTTGCTCCGCAAGAACCTGGAGCAGACGGATTTCGGGAAAGAAATCATTCCATCCTCAGCGCGGGACCACAACGTGCAGGCTTACTTGTTTGACGGCTACTGGGAAGACATCGGTACCATTGAGGCCTTTTTCGAAGCCAACCTGGCGTTGACCATGCAGCCCCAACCGCCGTTTAGTTTTTATGACGAGCACGCTCCGATTTACACTCGCTCTCGCTATTTGCCCCCCAGTAAACTGTTAGATTGTCACATTACCGAAGCCAGCATTGCCGAGGGCTGCATTTTGAAAAATTGCCAGGTGCACCATTCGGTGATTGGCCTCAGGCAGCGCATTAATGCCGACTGCGTGGTTGAGGATGCCTTGTTGATGGGGGCTGACTATTATGAGCCTCTGTCAGAAAGCAGCCAGCATTTAACCCGAGGCAAGATTCCTATGGGTATTGGCCAGGGTTCTATCATTCGTCGGGCCATTATCGACAAAAATGCTCGCATTGGTCGCAATGTGCAGATTGTTAACAAAGAGAACATCCAGGAGGCCGAGCGAGAAGACTTGGGCTTCTATATCCGCAGCGGCATTGTTGTGGTGCTGAAAAATGCTGTCATTCCTGACGGCATGGTGATTTAGTCATCGGCAGGCAACTCCCATGGTGAAGGTGGGGCGATCGCACATTCCGGGCGACCGCCCCATTCTTTTGGTAATGCTAGTGGGCATTCCCGGCAGTGGCAAATCGACCTGGGCCGGGTCTTTTCTGAAGCGTCATCCCGATTATCAACTGGTATCTACCGACCAGATTCGAGCCACCCTTTATGGTGACGAAGCTACCCAGGGCGACTGGCGGCAGGTCTGGCAGCAGGTGCTGGCCCAGTGGCGGTTGGGCATAGACTACATCCGCCAGGGTCGCCTCAGAGGAGTTATTTACGACGCCACCAATGCTCGCCGCCGTAATCGTTGCCAGGCCATTGCCACAGCTAAAGCCTCAGGGTTTAATGCCATCACGCTAATCTGGTTTGATGTTCCGCTGGAAACCTGTTTGAGACGTAATCGAGAGCGGTCGCGTCAGGTTCCCCCCGAGGTAATTGTTCAGATGTACCGGCAGTTGTGCGGTGCTCCCCCCTCCGAGGGCGAAGGGGTGAATCGGGTGCTGAGAATTACCCCTGCCGAAACCCCCTGAAACAAAATCGCGGATTTTTTCTAAAAGTGGTTTGACAACGGTATACCGCTTATCTATACTGATGAATGTCGAAAAGGACAGGCCCCCATCGTCTAGAGGCCTAGGACACCTCCCTTTCACGGAGGCGACGGGGATTCGAATTCCCCTGGGGGTATTCTTTTCGGTCAACGAAGCAACAAGCCCTGTAGCGCCCAAAAGCCTACGGGGCTTTGCTTTTAGGGGTTGATCTGAAAAAATAATTATCCCTGATTAACCCTGAATAGCCCTGAATGACCCTCGTTTTTTAGTCCCGGTAGTCCCTAACGGGTAAGGATACGGAGCTGAATTTCCAACGAAGAGGCAATGCAGCAATCGCAAAACTCTGTGAACCTGGAATCAGATTGATGTTGATTCGAGTTCATGTCCTCCCCCTTACCAACTTGTCCAGCGTGTCACTCCTCCAGCGTGGTCAAAAATGGCAGCATTCACAACGGCAAGCAAAATCACAAGTGTAAAACCTGTGGAGCTTATGAAACCGTGTTACCCAGCCAGCGACATCGGGTAGTCGGCAAAGACAGCGGTCAAACCAATCACATCGAGCGGTTCAACTGCACGCTGCGGCAGCGGATCTCAAGGTTAGTGCGCAAGACCTTGTCCTTCTCAAAAAAGCTCGAAAATCATATTGGCGCAATTTGGTATTTCATTCACCACTACAACGCATCCTTACAGCTTTAGGACTACCATAAATTGGAGTGATGCCAGTAAAAAACCGTATCAAAGAGTTTCTGGATGCTCGTGGCCTATCGGTTTATCGATGCCAGAAAGAAGTAGGAATTGCACAGCGCACAGCTTATGACTTGAGCAACAATCCAAGCCAGTTGCCATCGTCAACCGTGCTGAGCAAAATCTGTGATGCCTATCGAGTGCAGCCTAACGAAATCCTGGTATGGGTTCCCCCTGAAGATAAGGAGCAGAAACCATGACTGACTCTGGCGACCGCTTAGACCGTATTGAAGCTTTGGTGCAGGCCAATGCTGAAGCTATTAACCGTTTGCAGGTTCAGCAATCCGAAACCGATCAACTCATTCGGGCATCCATCACCGATGTAATGGAAATTGTGGGCGACCTGGCGCGACAGCAACAGGAAACCGACCAGCGGTTTACTACTCTTCTGGCTGACGCCAGAGCCGACCGTATCCGCGAAAATGCAAACGCTCAAGAGAACCGGCGCGAGCATCGAGAATTTAGAACTTTCATGAGAGAAACGTTGAGCCAGCTGCAGCAAATCTGGCAACGCCTCGCGGGGTAATTTGCCCATCTGGACAGGGGAACCCAAGCCCAAAGTTAGGCCGATTTTGGTGAACTGCCTCAGTAACTGCCTTTCTAGCTTTTGTTCACCCGTTGTGCCGGGGCTGGTTTCAGGAGTTAAGTTAATCTCCGATAACAACAGCATGACAATTCTGGGACCAGTTCGGTAGGGTAGGGGGTACTTCCCTATAGCTTGCTAAAGCGGGTCTTATGATTTTTCTCGCCCTCCTGGCAATGGCGATTGGCACACTCCTGGTCCTCTCTCTGGTTCTGGTGGGTCTAGTCGAAGCTCCCTGGCCCGTTTTGCTGGTGGGACTGTTAGCGGCCCTCTATGGCTTGCAGCGAGAACTTACTGAAAGTCAGGCCATGCCTCCCCCGGAGATTACCGGCGCAAAGCAGAGTTCCCCCCTTCAAGAGCGGCAACCATCTCCCCAGCAAGCCGCTGCGAAGATAGAGTCCGAAGCCTCAGGCAATGACGAGAATGTACTCACCTATCGAGGAATTCGTTACCGTGTAGCGAAGCCAAAAGCGCAGGAAGCGCAAAGCCATGAGTCGGAAGATTTAGTGGAGGGGATTTATCGGGGGCAACACTGGCAACGGTGGCAAACCGATTCTAAGAGCGGCCTTCAAGAGCCTTCCCAGGAATCCGAAATTACCTATCGGGGCCATAAAGTGATAAAACCTCAGCGAGAAACCCAATGAATGATTTTGCACCGTTGTCCTGGCTTGACATGCTGGGCCGTTTAGCCCTGGCGGTGGCCCTCGGTGCCTCCATTGGTATGGAGCGGGAATTAAGCGAGAAAGCCGCCGGTCTGCGCACCAATATGCTGGTGGCGTTGGGGTCGACTCTGTTTATTTTGGTACCCATTCAAAGTGGACTGGCCCAGCAGGAACCTTCGGCTCTGGGGCGAATTATTCAGGGAGCGATTACCGGGGTGGGCTTTATCGGTGCCGGGGCGATTTTGCAAAAGAATCGAATTCGAGGGTTAACCTCTGCCGCTGCCGTGTGGATTTCTGCCAGCCTGGGTATTGGGATCGGTTTGGGCCAGTGGAAGTTAGCCATGACCGGGGCCGGGCTGGCGCTGGTAATTTTGCGCCTAATGAAGCTACTGGAACAAAAAATTACCCAGAACCTTTGAATGCCCCTGGCGTTGGATTCAGGACAGGGCTTTTCTCAAGCAGTCCACCAGTGGACTGGTACCGACAGAGAAGTTTTGTTTTCAATGGTTTCAATTCCCTGCAGCCAGCGGTTAGTAATCTGCCACCCCGAAGGATTTGCAGCGCAACGAGGCGGTAGCCTTTAGCACCACCATCTTGTATCGCGATACAAGGTTATCGCGATAACCCCTGTCTCTAAATCTGGTCGGCTCATTAGCCTGCTGTAAACGACCCACTAGCCCTGTATCCTAGTTAGGCCGATAATAGCAATTGACTATTATTCATCGGGTACCCACAAGGATGTTGTCAGCCACCCAGACCAAACCAAACACCGAAAGCCAGACCGTCTACTTTCGCTGCATTGCGGGCTGCTCTGCCAAGCACTCAATTTTCGATGTGGTTTACACCTGCCCCACCTGCGGTAGTCTGCTAGAAGTCCACCATGAACGGGAACCGCTGAAACAGCGCAGTGCCGACCAGTGGAAGCAACTGTTTGACTCGCGGGTCAGCAGCACGGCCTGGCCCTACGGTAGCGGAGTTTGGGGGCTGCGAGAGTGGGTGATTCCGTCCCTGGCCGACCAGAACATTGTCAGCATGTTTGAAGGCAACACCAACCTGTTCTGGGCCGATCGGTTGGGCAAACAGCTGGGGGTGCCCGACCTGTGGATTAAGCTCTGCGGCAACAGCCACACTGGCAGCTTCAAAGACCTGGGTATGACGGTGCTGGTCAGCGTTGTCAAACAAATGATGGCCCAGGGCAGCCCCGTTAAAGCCGTGGCCTGTGCCAGTACCGGTGACACCAGCGCGGCCCTGGCAGCCTATGCAGCCTATGCGGGCATTCCGTCGATTATTTTTTTGCCTGCGGGCAAGGTCAGTACGGCCCAACTCATTCAACCCGTGGCCAACGGTGCCCATGTGCTGGCCCTGGATACCGACTTTGATGGCTGCATGAAAATCGTCAAAGAGGTGACCCAGGACAATTCCATCTATCTGGCCAATTCCATGAACAGTCTGCGAATTGAGGGCCAGAAAACCGTCGGTATTGAAATCGTGCGTCAATTTGACTGGCAAGTCCCCGATTGGATCATCATTCCGGTGGGCAATCTCGGCAATATCAGCGCCCTCTACAAAGGCTTCAAGCTGATGATGGATTTGGGCGTGATTAAGCGCATGCCCAGGCTGGTAGCGGCCCAGGCGGCTCAGGCTAACCCGTTCTACGAGTCCTTCAAAACCGGCTTTAAAGAAAAGGTCAGCAAAACCGCCGGCGATACCCTAGCCAGCGCTATCCGCATTGGTGACCCGGTGAGCTATGCCAAAGCCACCAAGGCCATTGTCGAGTCCGACGGCATTGTCGAACAGGCCACCGAGAACGAACTGGCTGCCGCCGCCGCTGAGGCCGATTTGACCGGCATGTTTACCTGCCCCCACACCGGGGTAGCCCTGGCGGTGCTGAAGAAGTTAATTCAGCGCGGCTTAATTAAATCCAGCGACAAAACGGTGGTTGTGAGTACGGCCCACGGCTTAAAGTTCACCGACTTTAAGGTCAACTACCACGAGTCGAACCTGCCGGGGATAGATAGCAAGTATGCCAATCCTGCAGTGCATCTCCCTGCTGATGCCAGCGCCGTAAAAGCCGAAATTAATCAGTGGCTCAGCTTAGGAAGGCAGAAGGCAGAAGGTAGAAGGCAGAAGGCAGAAGGTAGAAGGCAGAAGGGCACTGAGATGTTGCAGCATGAATGACGCTCTGCCCTGGGACGTTAGTTCTGCGACATTCACTTTACGGTGACAGATCTCTGGTTGCCTTTATCCTAAAAACAGGTTTTCAGAGAGATTTCATGCAGCCCCAAACCCCAGTTTCCATAGATGTCGTCTTCATTGGCGGTGGCCACACCCATGCCATTGTGCTCCGCAAGCTGGGCATGATCCGCCTGCCGGGGGTGCGGCTGACGCTGATTACAAACCTGGTGGATACGCCCTATTCGGGGATGTTGCCCTGCCACGTATCGGGGCGTTATGGCTTTGATGAGTCCCACATTGACCTGCGGCCTCTGACCCGGTTTGCCAACTGTCGTTTATATATGGATCGAGCCATCGGGCTGGACATGGAACGGCGGGAAGTAATCTGCGCCAACCATCCGCCAGTTTCCTTTGATGTGCTTTCTATAGATACGGGGAGCACTCCCGCCACGGTGAAGGTGCCGGGGGCAGAGGAATACTCAATTCCCGCCAAGCCGGTGCCAGAACTGCTGCTACGGTGGAATCAGCTTTTGCAGGAAGTCAGGGAAAATCCTACCCGAAATCTCATCATCGCCATGGTGGGCGGCGGCGTTGGCGGGGTGGAGCTGACCCTGAACATGCAGGAACGGCTGCATCGTTTACTCAAGGAACTTGGACAACCCACCGACCGGGTTACTTTTCACCTGTTCCACCGGGGGGATGAGCTGGCTTCGGGACGGAACCGCTGGACCCGACGGCGGCTGCAGCAGATTTTTCGGGAGCGAGACATTCAACTGCATCTGAATGAATCCGTGGTGCGGTTGGATCAGGAGAATCCCCAGGGACCAGTGCGAGTGCATGGGGATTCGGGGCTAGTGGTGGAGTGCGATCGCGTCTTCTGGGTCACCAGCGCCTCTGCCCCCCAGTGGCTTCAAGGTTCCGGCCTTTCGCTGGATGAAAAGGGCTTCATCCAAACCAGAGACACGCTCCAAACCCTCTCCCACCCCAATGTGTTCGCCGCCGGGGATGTGGCCACCATGGTCAACCACCCCCGCCCCAAAGCCGGTGTCTTTGCCGTGCGCCAAGGCAAACCCCTGTATGAAAACCTGCTGCGCCTGCTGGAAGGCAAACCCCTCAAACCCTTCCATCCCCAAAAACAATTCCTCACCCTGATCGACGTGGGCTATGGCCGCACCATCGCTTCCAGAGGACCTTTTTCTTTGGAATCCTCCCTCTTTCGCCGCTGGAAGAACCACATTGACCAGAAGTTCATGGATCTCTTCCGGGAGTTTCCCTCTATGGAAGAGATGAACCCCAAAATTATCGAACTCCCCTCTACTTCACTGACTTCCCAAACCCACCCCGACCCCTCCCAGGAGGGGACCCACCCCGACCCCTCCCAGGAGGGGAAAACTCAACCACAAAATTCAAATTTCGACCATCCCACCACCTCACCACCCCATCACCCCACCACCCTTCACCCTTCACCTACCTCACCCACCACCTCACCTACCTCACCTACCTCACCTACCTCACCCACCACCACCCCACCTCACCACCCCACCACCCTCCCCTGCACCGGCTGCGGCTCTAAGGTGGGCAGTGACGCCCTGGCTCTGGCTATGCAGAAAGTCCGTGGGGATTTTCCAGATTTCGGCACATCTACCGATGACCTGCTGATTGGTCTGGATGCTCCGGATGATGCTGCCGTAATGAAAGTCCCCGAGGGGCAGGTAATGGTCCACACGGTGGATTTTTTCACCGCCATGGTGGATGACCCGTTTGTTTTTGCCCAAATTTGCCTGCAGCATTGCCTCAGCGACCTTTACGCCATGGGTGCCAATCCCCACAGCGTGCTGGCTGTTGTCCAGGTGCCCTATGCCACTCCAGAGAAACAGGCGGATACTCTGTATCCCTTGCTGGTCGGCATTCGGAAGGGACTGCTGCTGACAGGCGCGCCTCTGGTGGGTGGACACACAACTGTTGCCAGTCAGCTCGGGCTGGGCTTCGCCTGTAATGGAGTGGCCTATCCCGACCGGCTGCTGCGCAAGGGGGGGATGAAACCTGGGGATGGGCTAATTCTGACCCAGCCTATCGGCACCGGCACCCTGTTTGCGGCGGATATGCGGCGACTGGCTAAGGGACGGTGGATTGAGGCGGCCATCTGCCATATGGTGCAGTCGAACCAGCAGGCGGGAGAAGTGTTTCAGGCCCATCATGCCACTGCTTGTACTGACGTTACCGGGTTTGGGCTGGCGGGGCATCTGCTGGAAATGGTGCGGGCTTCTAAAGTATCCGTTGAACTGGAGCTAACCCATCTCCCCATTCTCACCGGAGCGAGGGAAACTCTGGTCCAGGGTATTATCAGTTCCCTGCAGCCTCAGAATTTGCAGGCGGCGGGGGCGATCGCAAATGCTAAAGACTATGGGCAGCACCCTGACTATCCCCTCCTGTTTGACCCTCAAACGGCGGGGGGGCTGCTAGGGGCAGTGCCTGAAGACAGAGTTGAAGATTGCCTGCATCAACTCCACCAGAAGGGGTACTATTCAGCCACTGTCATCGGCCAGGTTGTACCTGGAGAGGATTTGGCTCAGCCGATTAGGATTAAGGGGTGGTAGGCCAGATTTTGAATGCCGAGTTTGGCCAGCCCCGCCCTCTGGGCACCCCTCCCAGGAGGCTATCCGTTAGGCAGATCTCCCCTCACCCCCTCAATCCCCCTCTCCCAAAATGGTAGAGGGGGAGGCAAGAAGGGGCTTTCCGGCTCCCCTTCGCCCGTTCTGGGAGAAGGGGCTGGGGAATGAGGGAAAACCTGGCAATGCTTAAGTTTCGCCGACTTTTGCGTAAAGGATAGCTCCCAGGAGGGGATGCCATTCTCGACACTTCCGTTTGAAACGTTATCGCTTTTTATGCCCACTTCTCTTTCGATCGACCATTTTCTCCAGGCTACTGGCCCGATTCTGGATGTGCGCAGTCCGGGGGAATATGACCATGGCCACATTCCCGGTGCGGTTCGCTTTCCCCTGTTTAGCGACGAGGAACGGGCACAGGTAGGCATTTGTTACAAAGAACAGGGCCGAGATGCGGCGGTGGAGCTGGGGTTTGACCTGGCCGGTCCCAAGTGTGGTCACTTTGTGCGGACGGCGAAGGGGTTGGCCCCTGACCAGCATATTCGAGTTCACTGCTGGCGGGGGGGCATGCGCAGCGGCGGCATGGGCTGGATTCTGGAAATGGCTGGGTTCAACGTCAAGGTGCTGGAGGGCGGCTATAAAGCCTATCGTCGCTGGGTTAAACAGGTTCTGGCTGAACCGAAACCACTGATTGTGCTGGGGGGAATGACGGGGACCTCCAAGACTCAAATTCTCCATGAACTGGCAAATCTGGGAGAGCCTGTGCTGGATCTGGAAGCCCTGGCGAACCACCGGGGCAGCAGCTTTGGCGCATTAATGCTGCCGCCTCAGCCTTCGACAGAGCACTATGAAAACCTGCTTGCTGAAAAATGGGTTCAGCTGGGGACAGACCGCCCCATCTGGGTCGAGGCCGAAAGCCGTCGGGTGGGTACCTGCCGCATCCCGGACGAGCTGTTTTTGCAGATGGAGAGGGCACCGACGCTGGAGGTGTTGCGATCGCTGGACGAACGCCTCGACCTGCTGGTAGGCATCTATGGTGAAGCGGATACTGAAGAACTCCTGACCGCCACCAGACGCATTCGCAAACGGCTGGGGGGACAGCGCACCCAGGCCGCAGTTGATGCCATTGAGCAGGGAGATCTGCGCACCGCCTGCCAAATCATTTTGGACTACTACGATCGCACCTACCGCTACGACCTGGAACGTCGCAATCAAGCCATTCCCCAGGTTGATCTGGTGGGGCTTTCTCCCGTTGAAAGTGCCGGCAAGTTGGTGTCGATGGTGCCAGAATTACTCGCCAGTCACGGACTGCAAAAATCTGCCACTTCTCCTTCGGTAGCAAGTTCACTGTAAGGGCGAAGCATCTGGGAGAAGATTGACGTGACTACTCAAAAAGTTGTCATTCAGATACTTCGCCCCTCCGGCTGGCACTTTTTTCTTAAAAACCTCCTGAACACAATCTGCAACACTTATCCCGCATCCTCAATAAGCCATCTGCTACTCCGAGGGATTCGAGCGTTGCCATATCCACCCAGGCCAGGTCGAGGGATTCTTCACTCCCCTGCACCACTTCCCTTTGTTTTCTCATTTACAGGAATTTGCACCTGGACCCAGGCGGCTCCCCGCACCCGGTAGGTGGGATCGTTCGTGCGATGTAGCCCCAACCGTTGCGGAACCAAACGCGCAATAGCCAGGGCTATAAAATGTAGACCATCCCTCGTTTTCTGATTTTATGGTTGCAGCAGCTCAAACTTCCCTTCGCTGGCAGTTCTGGATTGACCGTGGCGGCACCTTCACCGATATCGTCGCTCGCAAGCCCGATGGTCAACTGGTCGTCCACAAGCTGCTGTCTGAGAACCCCGACCGCTACGCCGACGCCCCCATCCAGGGCATTCGCGACCTGATGGGAATTGGGCCGGATAAGCCCATTCCCGCCGAGGAAATCGAGTCCGTCAAGATGGGCACCACCGTAGCTACCAACGCCCTGCTGGAACGGAAGGGCGATCGCACCCTCCTGCTCATCACCCAGGGCTTCCGCGATGCCCTCCGCATCGGCTACCAGAACCGCCCCAACATCTTCGCCCGCCATATCGAACTGCCGGAAATGCTCTACGAGCAGGTCATCGAAGTCAACGAACGCCTCACCGCCCAGGGAGAAGTCCTACAGCCCATCACCCCCGAGGAAGAATCCCGGCTCGTTCAGGAACTCTCCCGGGCCTACGATTCCGGCATCCGCTCCTGCGCCATCGTGCTCATGCATGGCTATCGCTACCCTGACCACGAACTCCGCGTCAGCGCCCTGGCCCGACAGGTCGGCTTTACCCAAATTTCCATTTCCCATCAGGTCAGCCCTCTGATTAAGCTCGTCAGCCGGGGCGATACGACGGTGGTGGATGCCTATCTGTCACCGATTTTGAGGCGGTATGTGGATCGGGTAGCGGGGGAACTGGAGGGAGGAAGAGAGCAAGAGAGCGAGAGAGCAAGAGAGGCAGGGGAGACCCAACACCCGACACCCACCACCCCACCACCCCACCACCCCACCACCCGCCTCATGTTCATGCAATCCAACGGCGGCCTGACGGATGCGGCCCTGTTTCAGGGCAAAGACAGCATCCTCTCGGGACCGGCTGGAGGTGTGGTCGGGGCCGTGCAGACCAGTGAGATGGCGGGTTATGACCGGGTCATCGGCTTTGATATGGGGGGCACTTCTACGGATGTGTCCCACTACCGGGGGGAGTACGAGCGCACCTTTGAGACGGAAGTGGCCGGGGTGCGGCTACGGGCACCAATGATGTCCATCCACACCGTAGCAGCGGGGGGCGGCTCTATCGTCAGCTTCGACGGTACCCGCTATCGGGTGGGGCCAGAGTCGGCGGGGGCCTATCCCGGTCCGGCCTGCTACCGCAATGGGGGACCGCTGGCGGTAACGGACTGCAATGTGATGGTGGGCAAGCTGCAGCCGGAGTTTTTTCCCTATGTGTTTGGTCCCGATGGGGATCAGCCCCTGGATGCTGGGGTTGTGCGTCAGAAATTTGCGGAACTGGCGCAGCAAATTCATCGGGAAACGGGCGACCAGCGAACGCCGGAGCAGGTAGCGGCGGGCTTCCTGGCCATTGCGGTGGAAAAGATGGCGAACGCGATCAAAAAAATCTCCGTCCAGCGGGGGTATGACGTTTCCGAGTACGCACTCTGCTGCTTTGGCGGTGCCGGGGGGCAGCACGCCTGCCTGATTGCCGATGCCCTGGGCATGAAGGAGGTGTTTCTGCATCCCTACGCCGGAGTACTGTCGGCCTATGGCATGGGCCTGGCGGATGTGCGATCGCTCACCGAACAATCCGTCGAACTGCCCCTCTCCAGCGATACTCTCCCAGCAATCCAGAAAGCTCTGGAAACCCTCGCCGTCCAGGGACGAGAAGAACTGCAACAACAGGGATTCGACCTGACCGATACCCACTCTCCCCTGAAATCCGGTGCCCACGTCCAGGTGTTGCCCCGGCTGCTGCTGAAGTACGAAGGCACTGATTCTACGATTCCGGTGGAGTTTGGCGGGGTAGAGGGGATGCGATCACAGTTCACCGAAACCCACCGCCAGCGCTACGGCTTCGCCCTCGACAACAAATCCCTCATCGTCGATACCGCCTCCGTCGAAGTGGTCGGCCAAACCGACAGTCCTACAGAGGGCGACATCTCCAGAATCCGCAACTCCCCCCTCACCCCAAAAACCACCGTCCCCATGTATACCGCCAGTACCTGGCACCAGACTCCCGTCTACCACCGCGACGACCTGGTTCCCGGCGACACCATCGACGGACCCGCCATTCTGATTGAAGCGACCGGGACGAATGTTGTGGAGCCAGGGTGGAGTGCGGCGCTGACGAAGAAAGGGCATCTCATGCTGAGGAAGGGAATGGGGAATAGGGAATGGGGAATGGGGAATAGGGAATGGGGAATGGGGAATAGGGAATGGGGAATGGGGAATAGGGAATGGGGAATGGGGAATAGGGAATGGGGAATGGGGAATAGGGAATGGGGAATAGGGAATAGGGAATGGGGAGTCGGAGAGCAAGCCCAGCAGGTTAAAGAAACCCATTCTTCCCAGGAGATAACCCACCCCTCCCCCTCCCAGGAGGGGATCACCTCCTCCCAGAATTCAACATCCACCCACTCATCCACCCCTCACCCCCTCTCCTCCTCTCCCTCACCCACCCCACCCACCCCACCCACCCCACCTACCTCACTCACCTCACCCACCTCACCCACCTCACTCACCTCACCCTCCACCCCTCCACCCCTCCACCCCTCTCCCCCCGATCCTGTCCTGCTGGAAATCTTCAACAACCTCTTCCGCGCCGTTGCCGATGAAATGGGGGTCACCCTGCAAAACACCAGCTACTCGGTCAACATCAAAGAACGGCTCGACTTTTCCTGTGCCGTTTTTGACCAGCAGGGGCAACTCGTCGCCAATGCCCCCCACATCCCTGTTCACCTCGGCTCCATGGGCGAAAGCGTCCAGAGTCTGATTCAGGCCAAAGGTGATCAGCTCAAACCCGGTGACGTTTACATCCTCAATAACCCCTACAACGGCGGCACCCATCTGCCGGATGTCACCGTTATCACTCCGGTGTTTTTAAAGGCAGAAGGCAGAAGGCAGAAGGCAGAAGAGGGACAGGTGAAAGGGGCTGGGTCTCAGGTATCGGGTACTGGGTCTCAGGTGTCACCCCTCACCCCTCCACCCACCCCCCACTTCTACGTCGCCTCCCGTGGTCACCACGCCGATATCGGCGGTATCACCCCCGGTTCGATGCCGCCCAGCAGCACTTCTATTGAAGAGGAGGGAATTTTGCTGGACAACGTTCAGCTGGTGGATCAGGGGCGCTTTTTGGAGAAGAGGCTGATGGAACGGCTCACCGCTCCTCCCTATCCAGTGCGGAATCCGACTCAGAACATTGCTGACCTGCAGGCGCAGATTGCCGCTAATGAGAAGGGCGTCCAGGAACTCCGCAAGCTGGTGGACCACTACGGACTGGACGTGGTGCAAACCTACATGCAGCATGTGCAGGACAACGCTGAGGAATGCGTGCGGCGGGTGATCGACGTTCTGCACGATGGTCGGTTCACCTATGAAATGGATGATGGCAGCCAGATTGCCGTCAACGTCACCATCAATCGGGAAAACCGCAGCGCCCGCATCGACTTTTCCGGCACTTCTCCCCAGCGGGACAACAACTTCAACGCCCCTTCTGCGGTGTGCAAGGCGGCGGTGCTGTATGTGTTCCGGACGCTGGTGGATGACGACATTCCCCTTAATGCCGGTTGTCTGAAGCCCCTGGATGTGTTGATTCCGGAAGGTTCCATGCTGAATCCTCGCTATCCGGCGGCGGTGGTGGCGGGTAATGTGGAAACCTCCCAGGCAATCACTGATGCGCTTTATGGCGCTTTAGGAGTGATGGCGGCGGCTCAAGGGACCATGAACAACTTCACCTTCGGCAATGAGCGACATCAGTACTATGAAACCATCTGCGGCGGTTCTGGGGCTGGGCCGGGCTTTCACGGCACCGACGCGGTCCATACCCATATGACCAACTCTCGCCTGACGGACCCGGAAGTGCTGGAATGGCGCTTCCCGGTGCTGCTGAGAACCTTTGCGATCCGTTCCGATAGCGGTGGTCAGGGAGACTTTTGCGGCGGCAACGGCATTGTGCGGACAGTAGAATTTCGCGAGCCGATGACGGCAGCAATCCTGTCCAATCACCGTCGAGTACCACCCTTCGGTTTGAGCGGAGCAGCACCGGGGAAAGTCGGCGAAAATCAGGTATTAAAGGCCGATGGCAGCACTGAAATTCTCCCTGCCCAGGCGACGGTAGACCTGCAGACCGGTGACCAAATTTGCATCGCCACGCCAGGAGGTGGGGGTTATAACATTCTCTAGAAGGGTAAAATACATTACTATCCAGTTGAATAGTTGATCGAACGAACAGTAGTTGAGGACTTTCCCATGCCGATGGATTGGTGGTACGGCTTGTTAGGTGGCGTCTTAATCGGCATCAGCGCCACGGTAATGCTGGCCTTTAACGGACGCATTGCAGGCATTAGCGGCATGGTGAATGGTGCCCTTTCTTTTGCCCGGTCAGAAAGCTGGCGCTGGGTCTTCCTGGGGGGAATGCTGGGGGGCGGGGCTCTGTATGAGTTTGTTCTGGCACCCCATCCCACTCCGACCTATGGATTTGCCCCCATCACCATGATCATCGCGGGATTTCTAGTGGGCTTTGGTACCCGCATGGGCAATGGCTGCACCAGTGGCCACGGCGTCTGTGGATTGGGCCGCTTGTCGGTGCGCTCCCTGACGGCGGTGCTGACTTTTATGGGGGCAGGCTTTGTCACCGTGTTTGTTACCCGTCATTTATTGGGCATTTAAACCTTGTCCAAGTCCAGAAGTGGAGTTTTGCCCAGGAGTTTTGCCTGCGGGAAAGCCACAGTTTTCGAGCTGGACTTGGTATAGATGGCTCAGTCAGGTCACCGTACCTCTTTAGATGGCACTGAAGATGGCACTTAGGCCATCTCCCAAGATATAAAAATTTCCGCTCAACATTGATGCAAGTTTTAGGCAGACACTAGTTTTAGGCAGACACTATGAAGGCACAACAAACTCTTGTAGCCCTGATATCCGGGGTGTTATTCGGTCTGGGACTGGGCTTTTCCCAAATGATTGACCCCGAAAAAGTCATCGGCTTTTTAGATTTAGCCGGTAATTGGGACCCCACCCTGGCTTTCGTGATGGGTGGAGCGGTACTGGTAACGCTGGTTTCCTTCAGGTTCATTCTCAAGCGCCCGGCCCCAGTTTTGAACGGCAAATTTCACGTCCCTTCTCGCAAAGATATTGACAGACCTTTGCTGATTGGTTCTGCCCTGTTTGGCATTGGCTGGGGCATCGGCGGCTACTGCCCCGGACCAGCGGTAACTTCCCTGGTGCTGGGAGTTTTGAACCCACTGTTGTTTGTGGTTGCCATGGTAGCGGGTTCGCTGGCTTATAAGTGGTTTAGCGATCGCAACTCACCTCAAGCTGCCAAAGTCACAAAACCCCAGTCCTGAGCCTTTCATTCAGGAATATTCCAGTTCCAGGCACTGAGACAGCCCTTAGGACGTGGGACAATAACTTTTATTTATTTCCCTGGCAGGTTTAGACCCATGAGCGCTGTTTATGACCTGGAGCACATCACCACCTACCGCTATGCCAATCCGGTAGAGTTCGGAAAACATCGAGCTATCTTTTTACCCTCGGCGGGGTCCCACGGGCGCATTTTGAGCCACTCCATCGGAGCCAACATTCCCGTTGAGGTGCGCTGGATGATGGACACCCTCTCCAACAATGTGGCGTTGCTGCAGTTTGAGCAACCCGCTTCGGAGCTGGCGGTGACCTTTCGCCTGCGGGGAGAGCATTTTGGCTACGGTGCCATTGCCGAGTTCCCCCTCGACACTCGGGCCGAAGAAATCCCCATTCAATACACCTCTGACGAATGGATGGACATGATGATGTACCTGCGCCCCCACGCTGAGGACCCCAACGGTGACCTGGCCACCTGGGCCAAGGGGTTTGTAGAAGGAGCCAATGACCGTACCCTCGACGTGCTGCAACGGATGATGGATGCCATCAACACCGGCCTTACCTACCAGGCCAGAGAGGCCGAGGGAACCCAGGCTCCTTCTGAAACCTTGCGGTTGAAGTCAGGCACCTGCCGTGACTACGCCTGGCTCATGGTAGAAGCTCTGCGCCGTCTGGGGCTGGCCTGTCGTTTTGTTAGCGGGTACCTTTACGATGCCGCTCTGGATGGGGGCGATGTGGGCATGACCGGTTCTGGGGCGACCCATGCCTGGGTGCAGGTTTACCTGCCCGGTGCAGGCTGGCGCAACTATGACCCCACCAACCGCATCACCGCCGGGTTTGATCTGATTCCGGTGGCCATTGCCCGCCACCCCAGCCAGGTCATGCCCCTGGCAGGCTCGTGGTTTGGCAACCAGGGCGATTACCTGGGCATGGAGGTGAAGGTATCCCTGCGGAAGCTCGGTAGCCTACCAGAGTTTGACCGGGTAGATGACCTGGCCGGATAAACCCTTACCTAATGGCAATTAAGGAGACGACAATTAAGGAGACTTCTGCGGAGAAGAGCACCTGCCGGAGGGGCGCAGCGGCTGAACGAAAACTATTTGAGTAGTCACGTTGAGTAGTCACGTCAATTTCCTCCCGCAGGCTTTGTCCTTACAGAGGACGTACCGTATTCGGTAACTTCCTTGGCAAAGACAACCCAACCCCCTGGCATGCCAGTTCATACGTTAGGCAATATGTATTGCCGGCAATATGTATTGCTCCTTAGCCCCCTTGCTCCCCTGCTTCCCGCTGGTGGATATGGCAGAATAGATGACGCTTTGTACTCGCGGGAGACTTGCCAAAAACACAGCAGTAAAGTACAAGTGTATTATCGTCACTCCCCCAGGGTTGCTTTGATCTGGTCAACAAAGTCCTGGTGATCCACAACTGGTTTGGAAATGTATCCATCTGCGCCGCTTTGGGCCAGGAAATTTTCGCGATCTCCATCCATGGCGTGGGCGGTAACCAGTATGACAGGTAAATTAGCCGTATCGGGGTTGGCCTTCAGCAGTTGGGTAATTTTAATCCCATCCATGGGTTTTCCCTGGTACATGCTGTGGGCTAAAGACACATCCATTAGCACCACGTCAGCTTCACCGTTTTGGGCAATGGTCATGACTTCTTCCACATCTTCGGTATGCTTAACCGCCATGCCACCGCGCTTCGTCAGGATTTTAGAAAAAACCCTCGCATTGACCAGATCATCTTCTACTATCAGGACGGTTTTCATTGCCGGTCTATCCCCATGCCTTTAAAAAATTATGTTAAGAGAAAGTATGCCAGGTCCAAAATAAACCTTGTCCAAGCCCAGAAGTGGAGTTTTGCCTGAGGGAAAACTACGGATTTCGAGCTGGACTTGGTATAGATTCCGTCCAAGTCCAGCGGCGGAGTTTCGCCTTGGGCAAGCCCTAGATTTTGAGCTGGCCTTGGTGTAAGGGCTTCGGCGTTTTTCTAAAAGCAAACCCTGATTACTTTTTTCGCATCAGATTTACCCTGAAAGGTCTATCCTACTTGCTATAGTGCTGCCCTTGCCTATAACTTACAGCATTGTTATTGCTGCAACCGATTACTTCATCAAATTACCCAGGATAATTCGCCCATGGCCGACCAACTGAACATCCTTGCTTCCGGGCAGATCGTACCCACCTCGCTTCATACCGAGGTGCAGCGGTCATACCTGGAATATGCCATGAGTGTGATTGTTGGTCGCGCCCTGCCCGACGTGCGAGATGGCCTGAAGCCGGTGCACCGCCGCATTCTCTATGCCATGCACGAACTGGGGTTAACCCCCGACCGCCCCTACCGTAAGTGCGCCCGTGTGGTGGGGGATGTGCTGGGTAAATACCACCCCCACGGCGACCAGGCGGTTTACGATGCCCTGGTGCGCATGGTGCAGACTTTTTCGAGCCGCTATCCCCTGCTGGATGGTCACGGGAACTTTGGCTCGGTCGATAATGACCCTCCGGCAGCCATGCGGTACACCGAAACCCGCCTGTCGCCCATCAGTCATGAATCGCTGTTAGGGGATATCAGCGAAGCCCTGGTGGACTTCATTGACAACTTCGACAGCTCCCAGCAAGAGCCGATTGTGCTACCGGCCCAGTTGCCCAACCTGCTGCTGAACGGGTCTTCGGGCATTGCGGTGGGCATGGCCACCAACATTCCTCCCCACAACATGGCGGAGGTAATAGACGGGCTGATTGCACTGATTGACCGCCCCAACCTGTCCGAAGATGACCTGTTCAGGCTGATTCCCGGTCCCGACTTCCCCACTGGGGGCGAGATTGTGGGAACTGAGGGCATTTACGACGCCTACCGCACCGGACGGGGCAGTATTCCCATTCGGGGGGTGACTCAGTTTGAAGAAATTCGCCCCGGTCGGGGTCGCCAGCGGCGCAACGCCATCATCATTACAGAACTGCCCTACCAGGTGAACAAGGCCGGGTGGATTGAAAAAGTAGCTCAGCTGGTGAATGCCGGTCGGCTCGACGGCATTGCCGACATTCGCGACGAAAGCGACCGGGAAGGCATGCGGGTGGTGATTGAGCTCAAGCGAGAAGCCCAGGCCCATCGCATTTTGCAGGATCTTTATCGCATGACCCCCCTGCAGAACAACTTTGGGGTGATTATGCTGGCCCTGGATAACGGGCAACCCCGGCAAATGCCCCTGCGGGAAATTCTGCAGGCCTTTTTAGATTTTCGGGAAACTACCCTGACCCGCCAGTACCAGCACAAGCTGGAAATCGCCGAGAATCGCCTGCATGTAGTGGCAGGGTTGCTGACGGCGTTAAACAACCTGGATGCCATTATCGACATTCTGCGCCATGCCCCCGATGGCACCACCGCCAAGCAGGAGTTTCAACGCCAGTTTGACCTGTCGGAACGGCAGTGTGATGCCATTCTGGCCATGCCCCTGCGACGGCTTACCGGCCTGGAGCGAGAAAACCTGGAGACCGAGCACCAGGATCTTTTGCAGGAACGGGAACGGCTGCAGTTGCTGCTGTCAGACCGGCGGGAACTGCTCAAGTCTATGAAGAAGGAACTCCGGGCCCTGAAGAAAAAGTTCAGCGACGAACGCCGTACCCGCATTCAGACCGAAGCCGAGCGTCAGGAAGAAACCCAGCAGCTGGAAGAAATCATCGCTGAAGAAGTCGAAGCAGAGGTGGTGCTGGAGTTTACCCAAAAGGGCTACGTGCGGCGGTATTCTCTGCGCTCTTATCAGCGGCGGCAGGCCAAGCTGGAGGATAGCCTCAGCGGCAAACTTGAGGATATCGACGAAGATGTGGTGCTGCAAACCGAAAAGGCTCTGACCACCCAGGAACTGCTGATCATTACGCGGGATGGCAAAGCTTACACCATTACCGTGAACGATATTCCCGCCACCCAGCGCCAGTCTCGGGGGGTGCCCCTGGTAAATTTGCTGCCGGGGTCGGTACCCAGCGACGCCGAGGTGGTGGTCACCCAGATGTTGCTGACGGAAGAACTGCTGGATCAGGACATGGTGCTGGTAACCCGCCAGGGCAAAATTAAACGTGCCCCCCTGCAGGAGTTCACCAATTTAACCGGGCGGGGGCTCACCGCTATGAAGGTGAAAACAGGAGACGAGTTGGCCTATGTTGCCCTGGCCAATGTTGGAGAAGAACTCATTCTGGGAACCTCTGGGGGGCGACTACTGCGCTTTTTAATCGACGACGACAACCTGCCGGTAATGGGGCGAGCGGCTCAGGGGCCCCAGGCTCTGCGCATGGGTAAGCAAGACTCCATCGTTGGGGTGGTTGCGGTGCTGTCGGGGCAAGACTGCGTGCTGATGGTATCCGCCGCCGGGTACGCCAAACGCATGCCGGTGGATGCCCTGCGCCTGGGTAAGCGGGGGGACATTGGCACCCAATCCTTCCAGTTCGGTCAGAAGAAAGACCACCTGGTAACCCTGGCTCCGGCCATTGCCCGCACCGACATTACCCTGCTCACCAGTCATGACCGCATCGCCGCCGTGCCGATGGATTCGGTGCCGCGTCAGGGGCGCACCGGGCCGTGCGATCGCATCCTCAAACCCGCTAAGGGCGAAACCATCACCCAGGTCGTTTACGTGATATCCCCGGAGGATAGCGCCGCTGACAATCAGCCTTCCTCAGAGGAAGAGTAACGGCCATGGCCCATGTTGCGATTGAAAACGTCTACAAAACGTTCCCCAGGTCTCGCCAGCGGCGCGAGGTCGAGGCTGAACAGGTCGATCAGCCCTCGTCAGCGGCAGATCAGGATGCCTCTACAGTACTCAAGCGGATCAACCTGTTCGTCGAAGATGGCGAATTCATGGTGCTGGTGGGGCCTTCAGGATGCGGTAAGAGCACCCTGCTGCGGCTCATTTCGGGGCTGGAGTCCATAACCGGGGGGAGCATTTACGTGGGCAACCAGCGGGTCAACGACCTGCCGCCCAAGCAGCGAGACACGGCCATGGTGTTTCAGAGCTATGCCCTGTATCCCCATCTGTCGGTGTACGACAACCTGGCCTTTGGCCTACGGCGCATGGCCAGAGCAATTCGGGAGGACAAGGCTTTATCAGATAGCCCAACCGGGCCAGACCTTTCGGACAAAACGGATAAAGCAGAAACGGATTCCAACCGAGAGCTGGAACGGGTGCTGGTGGCCAGTCCCTGGTGGGAAAAGCTGCTGGTTACGGCAACCCGTCGTCTGCCGCCAGGTTTGCGCTTTGTTTCGGATGCCGAACGCATGGTAGATGAGCGGGTGCGGGCCGTGGCCAAAATGCTGCAGATTGGCCCTTTGCTAAACCGCTATCCCCGTCAGCTCTCGGGTGGACAAAAGCAGCGGGTGGCCCTGGGCCGGGCCATGGCCCGCAATCCCCAGGTATTTTTGATGGATGAACCCCTCTCAAACCTGGACGCCAAGCTGCGAATGGAAACCCGTGCCCAAATTGTCAATCTGCAGCGACAGCTGGGTATTACCACCATCTACGTCACCCACGACCAGGTGGAGGCCATGACCATGGGCCATCGCATCGCGGTGATGAACCAGGGTCAAATTCAGCAGGTGGCAACCCCGTTAGAGCTGTATAACTGCCCCGCCAACCGGTTTGTGGCCGAGTTTATTGGTTCCCCCGCCATGAACTTTATTCCGGTAGAGGCTCAGGTGCCCAGTCTGGTCTCCCATCCGGAATTTCGTCTGGCCCTGCCCAGCGAGTGGGATGGCTACCTCAAACCCTACGAAGGCAAGCCGGTCACCCTGGGCATACGACCCGAGCATGTGAGTTTGGCTCTACCGGCCCCTAAAAACATTCGAGGAACGGTAGCCCACCTGGAGGCGCTGGGCAGCGAAACCTATCTGCAGGTCCAGACCGCAAGCCTATTGCTAACGGTGAAGGTTCCCCCCGATGAGTCGGTAAGGATTGGAGATGAGGTCTGGCTTGCGATCGCCCCCGAAAAAGCTCACCTGTTTGACCCCGCTACGAATCAGTCTCTGCGGGCAGGGTAGAGCGGCTTTCGTTGCGACGATACATCCTGTCCCTCAACGCCCTTGCGCCCCCACCCGGATGAGTAACCCTGACGAATAGAAACAGATCATTCCCCGGATTAACCAGCGAAAATAGGCAAGAAAAACCGTATTGGGGTTGGGGGCGCTGCCCCCAAATTGCCCCTGTGCTGGATATATCAAGCGCTGGACCGATTCCTTGATCTCAATATTCCAGAAATTTTTGAGGCCCAGGGCTGATTTCGGCACTGGGGAGGGCCACGATGAACTGTAGGGGAGGAACCTGTGATGTTCAAGACCATGCTGGTGACAGGAGGGGCCGGGTTTATTGGGGCCAACTTTGTGCGGTACTGGCATCGGCAAGCGCCGCAGACCCATCTGGTGATTTTAGATGCGCTGACCTATGCCGGGAATAAGGCAAATCTGGCGGGTTTGCTGGATAGGGATGAGATTACTTTTGTGCGGGGAAATATATGCGATCGCCCCCTGGTCTCCCGTCTGTTGAATGACTATGCCATTGATGCGGTTGTCCATTTTGCGGCAGAGTCCCATGTAGATCGATCAATCCTGGCACCTGATGCCTTTTTGCAAACCAACGTCATGGGGACTTTTTCCCTACTGGAGGCCTTTAAAGACCACTGGCAAACCTGTCATCGGCCTGATCACTTTCGCTTTTTGCATATTTCTACAGACGAGGTGTTCGGTAGCCTTGGGCCAAATGATCCCGCTTTTTGCGAAACGACTCCCTACGCCCCCAATAGCCCCTATTCGGCCTCTAAAGCCGGGAGTGATCATCTGGTGCGGGCTTATCACCACACCTATGGTCTGCCGACGTTGATCACCAACTCGTCTAACAACTATGGCCCCTATCAATTCCCGGAAAAGCTGATTCCCCTCATGTGTGTGAATATGCTGCTGGGCAAACCCCTGCCCATTTATGGAGACGGGCAGAACATTCGCGATTGGGTATTTGTGGAAGACCACTGTAGGGCGATCTCAGCTGTGCTCACCCAGGCCGAGCCCGGTGCCGCTTACAATGTGGGCGGTACGGCAGAGATAAAAAACCTCGATTTGGTACGTCTGCTGTGTCGGCTTATGGATGAGTTGGCCCCGAACTTACCCATCCGCCCGCCCCAGGATCTCATTACCTATGTCAAAGATCGCCCCGGTCACGACCACCGCTACGCTATGAACATCAGCAAAATTCGGTCAGAGTTGGGTTGGCAACCTCAGTATTCTCTGCAGGACGGACTCCGCCAGACCGTGACCTGGTATCTTAACCACCCAGACTGGTGGATGCCCCTGCTGTCGGAGGAATATCAAACCTACTACCGCAAAATTTATGGTGAGGGGTGATGCCCGGCGACCCGAGCAAACAGGAGCGAGGCGGAGGGGCCAAACCTGACATACCCCAGGGGCAATCAAGCTTTCAGCGGTTTTGGTAGGGCCCAATCTGCTCTGTTTGCCCCCCCTCCCGGGGCTGAAAATAAAGCGCGATTCGAAAATTGGGATTTCCTTTGTCCATCAGACTAATGTCACACTTTTGTGAAGATTGCACAAAGAAGTGTAGTCACCTATTCACATAGATGAATGAATCCAGTCCTCCGCCCGCTGTACAGCAGTTTAATGAAGCGATCTACGTTTTGTTGAAAGCCAATACAGCCCACTCGCGATCGCTGCTGGCGTATATTCGCAGAATACTCTGGCAGTACAACCTGGACAGGCGGTTTTCCGCAACGGATATCTTCATAGAGGCCTATGTGAGGGGGGTGCAATTTCTCCTCAAGTCAGAGCAGCAAACCATAAAAAAGCCCTCCGCCTGGATGCGTATGACTGTCCTCAACGTCGTGCGTGAAAAGTCCAGGGAAATAAAACGCTCAGTGCCTCTAACCTGGGAAATAGAATCTACCACCACCGCCCAGGAACCCGCCGTTGACTCGGTTAATGAGGGATGTTTTTTGGCGGTGATTCAAGCATTTAACAACTTAAAACACGAAGAACGAAAAATCATTCAGTTGAGATATTTTGAAAATATGAAATGGGACGAGGTGAGGAAAAAAATTGGCGATTCAAGCTTGACCACCGCAACCCTGAGAAAGCGGGGACAGAGGGCTTTAGAGCACCTGCGCGAAGAATATCATAAAATCAAACCCGTGGATTCGTAGGGTTCAGCAAACAATGTAAGCTGAGTTGAATTAACTCTTTTCCAGGTTCAGCAGTGAAGTTCTTCCACAGGGAAGGTTATTGATCTTGTGCTGGACTTGGTATAAGCACATTAGAGGTCGGTCTCAAAAGGAAAGTCACCATGACATCACTTGCGCATTACGAGGAAGAATCCAGAAAGCTACAGCACATCTTGATGTGTGACAAAAGCACCCTAAGCTTAGTGAGAGAGTACGCTCGTTTGGCCACCCGAAAGCCGTTGTCAGATGCTGACAAAGACAGAATGTATGCAATACTCGATCAGGCCCAAGAAAACGGGGTGCTCGATTTCTGGATTCATGAAGTTGATCATTTCCTCGACCATGAGCTCAGGCTGGTTACGGGTAAGGCCATTTATCCGGTAGAAACGCAGCAACTTAAAGAAGAACTGTTGGAACACCTCAATCTAGACGCCAAAGGATACGGTCTGATGGATAGCCTGAACGAAGAGGGCAACATTACCATCGATATCATTCCCTCTAAAATTCCAGAGGTGCAGTATAGTCTAAAGCGGCAGGGGTTGTATCCCGGCCCAATTGATGGCATCGTTGGGCTGAGGACCCAGGAAGCCCTGAGAAATTTTCAGGTCAAGCATAATCTTGAGCCGAGTGGGCTAATCGACAGCACTACACTCATTGCCCTGGAGGCGGTGTAGGTTTTACTGGCAGACATCACCATGAGTAGGCTGCTCCACAGTTTTGCGAATAGCATCAAGGCCCTTGGCATATTCTTCATTCTTTTAGGGATTGTCATTTTTGCGATCGCCCTATTTGTTCCCGGTTTCCTTGGCATGGTCATCGCCTTCATGCTGATGGTGGGGGGCGCAACTCGCATTACCTTCGCATTACTGGCGCGCACCGAAGTCGGGTTCTGGCTCAAAATCGGAGCCGGCAGTTTGTATTGCCTGGCCGGTCTGGTGCTGCTGACAGGGCTGTTTCAGCAATATTTCTCAGTGTCGGTCATGCTGGGGATTGTCCTACTCGTTGAGGGCTTGCTTGATCTGATTTTGTTGTCAAAACTGCGATCGAGTCCCACCCGCCGATGGTTACTCCTCAGTAGCGTCGCAGCGTTTGTTTTTGGGCTACTTTTTCTCGTTCGCCTGGAACTGGGCACCGCCTGGTTGGTTGGCCTGGTCGCTAGCCTGGGTTTTATCACCCCAGGCATCTGGTTTATTGTTCTGGCGGCAGAAATGAAAAAATCCGATGGCGTCAACGCCAACGATAAGATAGGGAGACGGTATTGAAGCTGACTCCTGGTTATGGCCTCCGGCAACTGGCAAGAATGGATCACCGTCTCCGGGTATCTCACCTTTTTGGTGGGGGTCACGGTTTTGGTGCTCTGGCCCAGGGACAACCCATAAAAACTTGCCCGAACACCTTTACAAACGTCCCCTCGTTTCTGAGCATAGTAAAGGCATATACCAAGTCTGGTTCTGGAGCTGCCGTTTTGTCCAAGACGGCACTCTACTTCTAGACTTGCCTAAGGGCTACACCAAGTTCACCCGGGGTAGGCGCTTCTGGTTCAGTACGTCTCCTTTCATGGGCTTGGCAACGGTTTACTGACTTACGTTAGGAGCAAGTATCTGTGGAACGCACATTTTTAATGATTAAGCCCGACGGCGTACAGCGCGGGCTGGTTGGCGATATCATCAAGCGCTATGAAACCAAGGGCTTTACCCTGGTGGGCATGAAGCTCATGGCGGTTTCCCGTGAGCTGGCAGAAAAGCACTACGCCGTCCATAGCGATAAGCCTTTCTTTGCAGGGTTGGTCGAGTTTATTACCTCTGGCCCCGTGGTCGCTATGGTGTGGGAAGGAGAAGGCGTCATTGCCGCCGCCCGTAAAGTCATCGGTGCAACCAAGCCCCTAGAAGCCGAACCCGGCACCATTCGTGGCGACTATGGCATCACCGTAGGCCGCAACATCATCCACGGGTCTGACGCCCCCGAAACCGCCAAAGAAGAAATCGCCCTCTGGTTCTCCGACAGCGAACTGGCCTCCTGGGAGCCCACCATGAAGGGCTGGCTGTACGAGTAAAGCCTCCCGTACCTGAAAGCCAGGGTGGGTTAAATCTTGACCAGTAAGGGAGACCATCCCCATGGGCGAAATCGCCCGTTGCCACGATTACCCCACCCCGGCCTTGCCCAACCCAAACATCCATACCGCCGCTTAACCAACAGCCGATGGCTAAGCCACCCCGCTGATGGGAAAGGTTCGGGTCTGGTTAGTTTCTACCTCGGCATTTACCGCCCGACGGTAGGTATCTACGATGTGGTTGGGCAAAATATCCCCCCCCTGGCTGATGAAGGCCCACTCTTCGCCAACGTGCACAAACTCTGTCCTCAGCTTGGTTGGGGGCATGGTGGGGATGGGATCGGCCAGATTGGTAATGCGAAAGGTATTCGGCAAAATGCGGGCATAGCTGCGCACAAATTCTGGGTTACCCACCCTGGGAGTGGCATAGACATAAACCTGCAGCTGAGGCTGAAGTTCAGGTACCCTCAGGGCAATATCCAGCGCCAAAATGGTGGCCAGGGCCGACCCCAGACTGTGACCCGACACATAGCAGGGTTTGTTGGGGTTAATCTGCTTTACCGCATCTACGGCCAGGGGGTTAATAATGCTGTCCGCAATGCGACGAAACCCCGTGTGCATGCGTCCTAGAGAATTCCCTGTATTGGGGTCAACATAATCTTGCTGAACGGCGTAGACATTACCAATCCATTCGGCAGTACGTTGGGTGCCGCGAAACACCATAATGCTATCTTCGTCAGACTCCAGCAAAAAGCCGTAGAACACCTCAATTTTGCGACCTACACTCACAGCCGCCGTCACTCCCGTTCGAATCGCATCCTCGGTTTGGGAGAGGTTTTCCTCCAGGGCGGTCGGGTTATCCAATAAGGTGGGGTCATCAATCACTTCCTGGGGTATCTGCAGTTCGACCTGGTCGTTGACCTGCCGCTCTTGACCTCTAAAGTTGGCTACCAGACGGTATTTATCTAAGCTTGGGTGATAGTCCAGGAGTTGTTGCAGGTTGCCATCGTAGCTGGGATCGTTGCGTCCGGTAATATATTGCTGGGTGGCCAGGCGGCTGAGCAAAATCAACCGTTTGGATATCTCCCGATTATAAGGAATCGGCGGTGACGGAAAGGGAGCCGCCGCCTGAATCGCCTGAAACTCTTCTACCATGCGGGTATCGCCGGTCACTGCCGCCTGAATAATGTCTTCGGGATTGTAAAACTCAGCGGCGTAAGCATCTATAGCGGCCTGGCGCGCTTCTGCCCGCTCTCGCCGAATATATTCAGTCCCCAGGGTGGCAGCGGTTCCGGCGGCTACCCCTCCCAGCAAAAATTGGCGACGCTTAAACTTATCCATGGTGCAGGCTCCGGTTTGGCTCTGGTCAACAGCAAATTGACTCAACAAATTAATTTTTGGGCAGTTCTGAAGGGGGAACAGGGGAAGGGTCGGTTGGTATTAAGTTGGGGAATGCCCGCTTCAATGCGGTGAGGTCGGGGCGCTTTTGGCTGGTGTAAAACTGGTTGGTAGACTGCCCGGCAATCCAGGTGGCAGTGGCAAACCCCGCCGCTTTCGCAAAGGCCCCAGCATAGGGAATCACAACGCCCAATGCAATCAGGGTGACCCAGGCTAAAAAGCCACCGATGACAGCCCCCATAAAACCAAACATGTTACCAATTAAGGCAGCGAGGTCTTGCCCGCGAGGTTTGCCCCAAAGGTTGCGAATATCCCAAATCATTTTAAGGATCAGCCCCAGCACCACCAGCAGCTTAGTTTCTAAAGAGCCACCGCCGGTCAGGGGAATTAACCCGACAATGGCGGCCCCCATGGAATAGTCAAAAATTAAACGGCGCACGTCTCCCTCGCGACCAATCAGAGAGGCCATACCCACCAGGGCCGAGTTCATGAGCCCTCCAGATGAAGGGGCGACCAGCGGCTGCTTGGCCAGAGCTTTGGCGATTTCTGGGGTGAGATTAAAGGTTGTCTGCAGCTTGGCTAAGACCTGCGCTTCTTGAGGGTCTATGCCCTTAGACTTGACAATGCCGTAGGTGCCCCGATAGACTTGCTGCTGTAGCTCTGGATCTTCGATGGTCTGCAGTTTATCCTCCAGGGAGTAGGTCTGATTGAGCAACTGCTCGGGAGTAACATCTGGCGGCAGGGGGTGAAAGGTATGCAGAGCGGTGAGAAAGGCCTCAAGCTCTAAAGGGGTAGGGTCACCGTTGAGATTAGCTACTGCAGCTAAAACCTCAAGACATGACCGCTTCTGTTCATCTGGATTGGGCATAGAGCGTTGACATTCACCAAGTACTTGGACCAGGTTCAGCTTGATAGGTGTAGCCTTCTCTAGGGCAAACCGCTACTGCTGGACTTACACCAAGGCCAGCGTGAAATCTGCAGCTTTTCCTAGAACAAAACTCTACTGCTGAACTGGGGTAAGATTTCGACAAAGCTATTATGACCCCTGCTTATAGGGAAATCATAAGGTTAGGGAAGATTCTTCAAGGTTATCTGACTCCCTAAATCCATTTGGGAGACCCCCATTGGGGAGGACGTTGAAATCTCCTGCTGCCCCAAAGTTGAGATTTGGGGGGCATCCTTTTCGTATATCTCGTATCCTTCGCTCTCAGGCCCGTAAGACCTACGATGCTTGTTTACTTTGGTAAATGTGGGGGTTAAGCGTCCATAAAGATCAAAGGTCTCTCGAATTAGGGGACGTAATAATGGGCTCAGCATTGAGGGAGCCTCAAAATGCCGAAGCAATTTAAGCAGTGGCAGGCAAAACTAAGGAACAACAGGGGGTGGGTGATGGGTGCCTTCGCCACTCCAGTCTTGCTGGGGATGGTCTGGTGGCTTGGGGAACTCCCCGGCCATACCCTTCAGTCAGAGTACGACCGCCAACCCCCGTCTGAAAACACAGCCCCTGCTCATCCCCATCGTGAAACCCTGATCAGCGATATGAAAACCGCCGCGATGGTGGCCGGTGGAGCCTTCCTGCTGCTCAAATTTCGCATTGCCAAAGGTAACCCAGAGACCGCAAACCTTGGTGATGCTGATCTCAGCGGGGCGGACCTCAACCATGCTGAGCTGAGTGGAGCCGAGCTGAATGGAGCCGACCTCAGGGATGCCAATCTCAGCGGAGCCGACCTCAGCGGAGCCGACTTCAACCATGCCAACCTCAGTGGGGCCGACCTTAGCGGGGCCAACCTTAACGGGGCTGACCTCATCAGGGCCAACCTCAACGGAGCCAACCTCAACCGCACCAAGCTTAAATATGCCAACCTCAGCGGGGCTGACCTCAGATATGCCAACCTCAGCCAGGCCGACCTCAGATGCGCCAACCTCAGCCAGGCCGACCTCAACTGTGCCCTAATCAGCGATGCCAACCTCAGCGATGCCAATCTCAGTGGAGCCCTGCTATTTTACGTAAATTCCCGAGAGGTTCAGAACCTTGAACCGTTTCAGCTAGAGGCGCAACCCTCGCCCTATCTGTGTAATGTGGCGCTACCCGCTTATGCCCAGCAGCCCGGCGTGAATCCCAATCGTGATTGCGATCGCATTCCCCAACTCTTGAGCGTTCGCTATGGCATTTCCCTCGAAGAAGCTCAAGAGATTGTCTATGAAGCTCGACAACATCGATGGGACTAACCCTCACTGCATATCAGTGGGCAATCTGTCGCCAGCCGGAACGGCAGTACCAGGCCATCTCTCCAGTCCCTCATAGTTGAGTTGAATGGCTCTGTTATACCAGTAGGTGCAGGGCCATCATGGCCAGAAAGCCACCAGCAATAATAGAGCCAATGCGTTCGTGGTTGGTTTTCGTCAAGCTTTCGGGAAACAGCTCGGTAAATACCAGAAAACCCATGGCCCCCGCCGCGAAGGACAGAGCAAAGGGCAGCAGCTGTTGGAACAGTGACACCGCCAGAAATGCAGGCACTGCCGCGATGGGTTGGGGCAGGCTGGAGAAAATGGCGTACCACACGCATCGCCAGGTAGAAACCCCCTCAGCTTTCAGGGGAAGGGCGATTGCCAGCCCCTCCGGAATGTTTTGAATCGAAATCGCTAGGGCCAGCAGAATTCCCAGTTGAGAGTCCTGCTCTCCGACTCCATACCCCACACCAACGGCCACCCCTTCGGGAAAGCTGTGGATGAACAGGGTGCCCAAAATCAGCAGTATCCTCCGGGCTGAAGCGCCCTGCAGTTTGCCAAACTTAATGTCGCGGTCTCCCAACCACTCTTCGCTAGCCAGGAATACCACCGTCCCTACCCCTAACCCGGCCAGGGCAGGACCATATCCCCCCCGCTGCACTGCTGGCATCAGCAAATCAAACACCGATGCCGACAGCATAACCCCACTGGCGAAGGCATACCCCCAGCGAGACCATTTCTCCGACAACTGGGGCAAAAAGAAAAAGGGCACAGCCCCCAGCCCTGTGGCCAGCATGGTGATGACGGCAGCGACGAAGGTGACAAGTAAGCGTTGGAAATTTACATCCATTGAGTTAATGCCAGTTTGGAATGTGCAGAATAGCCGAGAACGGGGCACATGCCCCTCCGCGGAAGTGTGTCTAGAGGGCAGAGTTGGCCAAGTCTACAACCTTGAGACTCACAATCACCCCGGTTAGAATTGCGCATTGCCACAATTAACCCACCTCTGCCCCTCCCAGTAGGGAATAGCTGCAGCGAAATATCAGCCTAACCCTCCCGCCAGGTGCCGTGGAAGCCGATGGGGATCCCCTGGGGGCGAAGTACTCGTTGGTGTGGGGAAAGTCTTGGTGGCGCACAAAGTCGAGGTGGATGATGCCGTCTGCGTCCACGTTGCTTGCCTGAGGATTTTGCCAGTGGGACCGCCAGAATTGCGTCGTCGTCGAACCAGTGACCAGCTTTTTCGCCGCCAAGCTTGAATCGACCGGGACCGTTGCGGTACAGGGTGCCCCCGCAACCCATCAGGGATGGCCCCGGATATCCTCGGGAGGGGCGTCAGGGGAAATTCCTGAATGTTATCGGCAGTGGCCTTTGTCCAGGCAGGGTGCTGGGTTGAAGCTTCGGTGGTGGTCATGGGAGCATCGTGGCAAATCTGCTCCCCTAAGATACTGATTTCACTATCGGAATCACTCTTTCGTAGGGAGCAATTTTGGAGTGAGGGGGAGTGAGGGGCAATCACTTCGGTGATTCTCGTCTCCCGCCTCCCCCTCCACCATGACCACTAGAGAGCTGATCGGATGATGTGAGTGCCTAATTCACCGAGGTTGAGTTGCCAGGTCTTCGTAGGACAGGTCAGCATTAGCCCAGTGGGTTTCCCGCAGAAAGTCTTCGAAAGTGGAGAGTAACCCCGGAAACTCCTGCCGCAGTTGGTCCACATCGGCCTGGTAGCCTTCCTGGCGGTACCACTGAATCAGGTCATAGAGAGACTTACGGAGCAGCAGCAGAAAAATCCAGGGGGGAACTTCCTGATGTTTGACCGGCTGATGCTGCACCTGTGAAAAGACGGTCGCCATTTTTTCTGGAGTCAACACGTCCCCGGCCAGCTCAATGGCTCGGCCAACATACCGTTCCCTCTGTCGCATGATGGCTGCCGCCACTCGTCCCACATCTTTTGTGGAAACCAGATGCAGGGGCCGATCGGCCTGCACCGAAAAGCGAAACTTGCCATTCAGGATGGAAGGGCGGGTGTACTTTTTCCAGAATTCTTCCATGAACAGGCAGGAGCGGATCATCGTTGTGGGCAGCCCAGCCTCCCGAAAAACCTGCTCGACCGCATACTTCTGCTCAATGTGGGGAATACCGGAATCACGGTCTGCGCCGCCTGACGAGTTATAGACCAGATGCTGAATTCCCGCTTTTTGAGCCGCAGCGGCAACTCGTTTTGCCCGCTCCACTTCGGCGGGGTCGGCTTTGCTGTAGTCCCCCGAGGTCGCATGGCAGTAAACGTGGGAAACATCGGCAAACGCAGCATCCAGGGAGGCGGGAACATCCAGATCCGCCTCCACCAGTTGGACTCCTGCCTGAGCCAGCTGAGCCAGAGCAGGGCGAGCCAGATCCACCTTGCGGGTCATGGCCCTGAGGTGTGGCTGACCTTGGTCCAGAAAACCTTTGACTGCCCGCATGCCGGTGCCTCCGGTGACGCCGATGAGGAGTGTTTTATTCATTAGTACACGTCCATACTTTTAAGGGCATTCTTATAACAAGAGATAAATTTCTATCCAGGCAATGGTCTTTTAGGGCAAGCTGAAGATTGAGCCCACCACCAACCTGCGAAAGTGGAAAGTTTATCTCCGATACCAGGCAATATAAACCTTGTCCAAGTCCAGAAGGGGAGTTTTGCCTGTAGAAAACCTCCAGATTTTGAGCTGGACTTGGTCGGGAGCAAACGGGATTGATTCCTGTTTGGCCTCCTATACTTCAGGCAGGTCGCATTTACTGACTCAGTACGGGTTGTCAATGAGTATTGTGTTTTCTTCATTGTATCCATCGATGCTTCCCTATGGTCACTGCTATCTATGGCAGCCTGCCCTGGTCCGGCTCCATGGGATATCTGATGGATTAATTGCCGCGGCTTTCTATTCGATTTCCCTGGTGCTGGCAGTCTTTGCGGTTAAGCGTAAAGATGTGCCACTTAATTGGGTACTGTGGTTATTTGCGGCCTTTATTTTTGCCTGTGGGACCACGCATTTAATGGCCATTTGGACCGTCTGGCACCCCGATTACTGGGTTGAGGGGATACTCAAGGCCGCTACGGCTCTGGTTTCCATTTGGACCGCCCTGACCCTGACCCTGATTATTCAGCAGGCGCTGAAGCTGCCTCAACTTCTGGATGTTGAGCGAGTCAACCAGGAATTACGAGCAGAAATTGACAGCCGCAAGCAAGCCGAAACCGCCTTAAAGGAAAGCGAAACCAACTTTAGAAAGATGGCCGTCAATGTGCCTGGGGCTATCTTTCGCTATATTTTGCGGCCCGATGGAACGGATATGCTGCTGTATATGAGCCCCGGTTGCTACCAGCTCTGGGAAGTTGAAGCCGATATAGTAGAGGAAGATACCAGCATTTTGTGGAAGCTGGTGCATCCTGAGGACTTGCCGGGGATGCAAGCTTCGGTGTTGGAGTCGGCTCGAACTCTGGAAACCTGGAACTGGGAGTGGCGCATTACCACAGCATCGGGTCGCCAAAAATGGCTGCAGGCCATAGGCCAACCCGCGGCCCAACCGGATGGGGCTATTCTATGGCACACGGTGATTCTGGATGTAAGCGATCGCAAAAGGGCCGAAAAACAACTGCAGGACTTGACCAATCGTTTAGAATTAGCGGCCCGGTCTGCCCACATTGGCATTTGGGAGTGGAATGTGATCAACAATCGCCTGATTTGGGATGCCCGCATGTACGAACTCTACGGCATCCGCCCGGAGGACTTCAGTGAAACCTTTGAAGCCTGGGAAGCGGGCATTCATCCCGAAGATTTAGCGACCTTCCGCCAGGCCATAGCCCAAGCCTTGAACGGGGAGGAAGATTTTGATTCCGAATTTCGAGTTTTGTGGCCCGATGGCACTGTCCGCTTTGTTGAAGCCCATGCCATCGTGCAACGGGATGGGGCAGGCTCTCCCCGCAGCATGATTGGCGTCAATTGGGACATTACCGACCGCAAGCAGGCAGAAACCCAACTGAAAGACTTAACCGAACGCCTGGGCCTGGCCATTGAGGCCGCCGACATGGGCATTTGGGAGTGGGATTTAGTCAAGGACCGTCTGCATTGGGATCAGCGGATGTTTGCGCTCTATAACCTCCAGCCAGATACCTTCGGCAACATTAATCAGAGCTGGCGGTCCAGGGTTCACCCCGACGACTTACCTGCCGTTGAAGCAATACAGCAAAGTGCGCTGAGAAGCTCAGAACATTATGAAGCGGAGTTTCGTATTATCTGGCCCGGTGGTACCATCCGCCATATAGCCTCCTATGCTCTGGTACAGCGTGATGCCGAAGGCTCGCCCTTACGGATGGTGGGGGCAAATCTGGATATTAGCGATCGCAAACAGGCGGAAGAACAGTTAATCTACCGCGCTCTTCACGATGGCCTCACCGATTTAGCCAACCGCACGTTGCTTACTAAACGCCTAGAGTTGGCCATCTATAAGGCCCAGCGTTCTACCCACTATCACTTCGCTGTGCTGTTTCTTGATCTGGATCAATTCAAGGTTATCAACGACAGCCTGGGGCATCTATTGGGGGATGAGCTATTACAGACGATTGCCCGCAAGCTGCAAAACATGGTTCGACCCACCGATTTAGCCGCCCGCCTGGGGGGCGATGAATTTGTCATTCTGCTGGAGCATGTGCCCGACCTGCAGGCCGCTATTCACATGGCCGAACGGCTGCTTCAAGAGTTTGATAGCGCCACTACCATCGATGGCCATACCGTTTTTATTACCACCAGCATTGGCATTGTTTGGGGCACCCAGACCTACACTGAGGCCACCGACCTGCTGCGAGACGCTGACATTGCCCTCTATCGAGCCAAAGCCCAGGGCCGCAGAAGATATGAAATCTTCGATGTCGAAATGCACATTCAAGCGGTAAAACGCATGACCCTTGAGCATGATCTGCGCATCGCCCTGGACCAACAGCAATTTGTCACCTACTACCAGCCTATTGTCGATCTTAATACGTCCCGTTTGCTTGGGTTTGAGGCGTTGATCCGTTGGCAGCATCCAACACGAGGCTTCGTTTCCCCGGCTGATTTTATACCCATTGCCGAAGAAACCGGGCTGATTCTGTCGATTACTCAGTGGGTGCTTCAATTCGCCTGTAAGCAGTTGGTAACCTGGCAACAGCAGTTCCCTCAGATGAAAGACCTGCGGGTCAGCATCAATCTCTCCAGTCGAGATTTACGCCAGAACAACCTGGTCGACATTATTCAGCACATCCTCCACCAGACGCAGCTATCGCCTCACTGCTTAACCCTTGAAATTACCGAAAGCATATTAGTCGAAAATACCGAAGATGCCATAGACCTGCTCGGGCAGTTGAGAGACCTGGGCATTCGCATCAGCATCGATGACTTTGGCACCGGGTATTCTTCCCTGAACTATCTCTACAACCTGCCTGCCGACTATCTCAAAATTGACCAGTCGTTTGTAGGCAATATGCAACCGGGCAATAAAAACTACAAGATTGTCCAGGCCGTAGTGGGCCTGAGTGACCAGCTGCAGCTGGCTGCGATCGCCGAAGGCATCGAAACCGCCAAACAGCTGGAATGGTTGAAAGCCCTGGGGTGTGAACTGGGGCAGGGCTATTTGCTGTCCCATCCCCTCCCCCCTGAAGCGGTCACAACGCTCCTGGCAGCAGGGAGAAAGATATAGCGGTTCACGTCATACCCAGTCCAGATGGGTTCCGGGGCATAGTTAAAGAAACATCTACCCTGGGAATAGGCTGGCGAAATCATTCATTTAATCATTCATTTAAAAGTCGTCGATAAATTTCCCCATGCTGAGCCGTAATGGAGTCCCAGGTGAAGGGCTGCACGAAGGCGTAGCCCGCTTCCCTCAAGCGCTGCTGTTCGTGAGGATGATCCAGCAAAGCGTTGATTGTTTCCGTCAGGGCTGCGGCACTGCGAGGGGTCATTACTGGGGCAACCACGCCTCTGTCCGTCAGCACCCTATCCGTCTCATGGGTGCAGGTGGCGATGGTGGGCAGCCCGTGGGCCAGCATCGCCAGCAGGGAACCACTCTTGAGGGAAACGCCAGGGTTAAAGGGCAGCACCCCCAGGTCAGAGCCGGACAGATAGCGGGAAGCCTGCTCGGCATCGATATAGCCCGTACAGTGGACATGGGCCGTCAGGTTCAAATCCCGGATCTGCTGCTGCACCTTCTGCCAGTATTTCTTGGCTTCTCGCCCCCGTAGCGCCAGGGTTTCTACCCCGCCCATCAGCAATAGGCGAGCTTTTGGGAAGCGGTTCACCACTTTGCGAAAGCCCTGCACCAGCGGGTTAATGCCCTTGATGGGATGCAAAAAGCCAAAGAACGTGACGACCCGGCTGTCCGCTGACCATCCACAACTCTGGCGGAGCTGTTGGCGGGCTACCGCTTTGTCGATAGGGTCAACGGTCAGGTTGGCGGCAATGGGGATGGTGTGCATCCGCTGGCGCAGGGACGGCAGCCGCTCCCGCATAATGCCGGTGATGTTCTCGTTGGTGGTAATGATGGCGTCGCTGCCGGTGAGCAAAAAGCCGTCTTCCCGGTCCCACCAGACCCGCTTTTGCCCCCACTGCTTCAGGCTTTCCAGCCAGGAAGACGGGAACCAATCTGGCTCCCACTCCCACCAGCCGTACTCGTGGGCCGTGGTGACAATGGCACGCCGGTAGCCCGCCATCCGCAGCAGCTGCGGCAGCAGAAAGACGGGGCGCTCGAACTTATAGCTGCCCGCCGCGTGTTGAATGTGGAGGATGTCTGTAGGGGTCGCCAGAATCTTTTGCACCAGGGGCAGTAGCTGGGGCAGTGTCCATTCCGTTAGCGCTCCATTGACGGTAGGGTCTGCCATCGCCTGGGCTGAGTCGTGGGTAGTGATGATTTCGGTGGAGATATTACGCCGGGCAAGGTGATGGCGCAGGTTTTCCAGGTAATCGGCCACGCCGTCTTGGTCGGGGCGATAGCTGCCGGTGACGAAGGTGGTGTGCATGGGAGGGAGGGGAGGGTGGATGGGTAGGAGGGGGGATGGGGGGATGGGGGGATAGAGGGATGGAGGGATGGAGGGATGGAGGGATGGAGGGATGGGGGGATGGAGGGATGGGGGGATGGAGGGATGGGTTAGGGGTGGGAATTTAGTAAGTCCAGTCCGGCCTGAACGACTGCTTCGGGGGGAATATCCAAACACTCCATGTCATAAGGGCAGTCGAAGGCGTAGCAGGGGGTGCAATGGGTGGGGCGGCGCAGCAGGTGGGCGCGGGTTTGGCGGGGTCGCCACTGGCGTTCCAGTTCTGTACCCGCAAAGAGGATGACGCTGGGGGTTTGGGTGGCGTCGGCCATGTGCATGGTGGAGGTGTTGTTGGAGAGCATCAATTCGGCATGGGCGACCAGGGCCACCAGGTCCGGCAGGGAGGTTTTGCCGATCAGATCAATGGCGTGGGAACCGAGGATATCCAGCAGGGGGGCGGCATCCTGGCGGTTTTTGTCGGTGCCGGTGAGGACGACGGGGTAGCCGGTCTTTTTGGAGAGGGTACGGGCGGCGATCGCAAATCTCTCCAGGTCGTACATGCGGGAGGGGCAGCTGGTCCAGGGGTTGAGGAGGAGGTAGGGGGTGGGGGGTGAGGGAGTGAGGGAGTGAGGGAGTGAGGGGGGGACGGCGAGGCAGAGGTTGCGATCGCGGACCTGAAATCCGGCGGCTTCCACCAGGCGCAGGTTGCGTTCGGCCTGGTGCAGGTCGTCGGGGATGTCAGAAATTCTGTGGGTCAGGGATTCCCCCGTTTCTTTGGAAGCGCCCAGCCGAAAGGGAATTCCCGCCATCTGGCAGATGAATGCGGGTGGGTGAGGGCTTTGCTTAAAGCTGGTGAGGATGATGGCCCCATCGAATTTGCGAGACCTGAGGGTTTCGATCAGTTCCCACTCCTGCTCCACATCTCCCGGTGGCTTCCCCAGAGCCTGCCAGAGGGCGCGCCAGGGAATCACCTCATCGACCCAGGGCAGCAGAGGTTTAGTCAGTGCCCCGGCAGGGCTGGCCATCAGGGTCAGGCGGATTTCGGGGTTCGTTTCTTTAATCGCCCGCAGGGCTGGAGAGGTCATGACTACGTCGCCGATGTTGTCGAGACGCATGACGAGGAGGTTGTGGAGGGTGGATGGGTGAGTGGGTGGGGTGGGTGAGGTAGGTGGGATGGGTGAAGGGTAAAGGGTGAAGGGTAATGAGTTTTGATCAGAAGTAACAGCTTGGACAGAGAGACCCCTCTCCCCTCTCCCCTCTCCCCTCCCTTGCTCCCTTGCTCCCCTGCTCCCTTGCTCTCTCCCCTTCTCAAGAATCTCTGCCACCGCACCAGCTACCCTTTCTGGAGCAATCAGATTCACACAGGTATCCCACCCAAAGGGACAACTGCCGCTGTACCAGCAGGCTTGCTCGGTAAAGTTGGCGATGTTGCGTTCGGGGCAGGGGGGATAGCCCTGCAGGTTAATGTGGGGGTTGGGCTGGCCGTAGCGTCCCTGCCAGGAGGGACCAAACAGAGTGACGGTGGGGGTGCCGATGGCGGCGGCGATGCGGGCGGGGCCGGTGTCGGCGGCGATGACGCAGTCGAGATGGGCGAAGAGGGCAGCCAGTTCTCGAAGGGAGCCTCGGGGCCAGAGGATAGAGCCTTCAAGACGATCCGCGATAGCTTGCGCCTGTTGCTGATCAGACCCTTCAAGAACAATCAGTATTGCTCCGTGACGCTGCTGGAGTAGTTTCCCCAGTTCTACAAAACGGTCGGGAGACCACTGTTTGATGGTCATTCCCGCATCCGGGTACAAACCGACCCGGAGGTGCCCAACTGCACCCAGCCGGATCTGGGCATTGTGGAGTTCGCCATCGGTCAGGTGCAAGCGGGGATGATGGTGTTCTTTTGCAGCTTTGGAGGTGATCAGGGACTCGGATTGGAGGATTTGCAGCATGCGATCGCTCACCAACTGATCCGGCGGCGGACTGCGCCACAGATTCGTTACCGTTCGCTCTGCCCCACGTTTCTCGACCAAATCAGCAATACCGTCGTAGGTGGTATCCGTAACCACCAGATCGTAGGGTTCCCGCAGCGCATCTTCCACTGCCTGCCGAGCTTGACCCTTCTCAGCCACCAGTACTCGATGCACCAGGGGATGGTGCAGCAGCAGAACATCTCCTGGCGCAAAGGTCAGCACCGTCATACTCGCCTGGGGGTGCGATGCCGCCAAAGCCTGAATCGCAGGCAGGGCAATCAGCACATCCCCCAGACCGCCTAAAAGTTCGATGAATAGAACCTGTTTCACAGAACAAAGCAGATAAGGATTATCTTTGGTAGAAGGTTGCGCTCAAGCAGAGCTGCATATCCTGAAGCTCAGCCGTTTGAAAATTGCTGCATCTACCCCCTCTTAGGAGGGGCAGGGGTGGGTTCACTATTGTTATGCGTAGTAATTTGTTACGCGTAGTAATTGGGATATTTACGGTTGCAGATTGGACCCACCCCGCCCTGCGGGCACCCCTCCGAGGAGGGGATTCAGTACCGAAGTTTATGGTCAGTGTTACTCCGAACTAACGTAAGAAGGGAATACGGCAAATACTTGCTCTCTTGCTCTCTTGCTCTCTTCCTCCCTTTCCAACTCACCGACTCACCAACTTACAAAACCGGCTTTCCTCGCCGCTTTTCAACTCCTCCTGATAGAGCAGGGCCAGGTCATTTTCTTCAAACTTTTCGAAGAAGGAATCCCAGTCAATGCGCTCCAGGGAATCTTCGCCACTGTAGCCAGGAAAATCGATACGAAGCAGGCCGGGTTTGCCGTCATCCTTAGTGCTTTTAACGGTAGCCGGGAAGCCGCCGCGGGACTCTACCCACTGCTTAATCGTGTCGTGATTGGTAGTCGTTTTGCTGTCTGTGCTAGCCATGAAAATTACTCGTATACGTAAAAAAAAATGAGTTCTAAACTGCCAGTAAGCAAATCTAAAACTCAAAACAGTACTCTCTAACCTCTTTCTTACACCTTATGGAGGGGGTTTTGCAGCAACATCTCTCTCAAGAGAGGGAATGCTGACACCTATTTCCTAGGGAAGAGGAGCCAAAACAAACGGCGTTTTTGCATAAATATTGTGAGTCATACCAAGTTCAGCTCGAAAACTGGAGCTTTCCCTTAGGCAAAACTCTACTTCTGGACTTAGACAAGGTTTAGAAACAGCACAGCATTGAGCGCCTGATTTTGAGTTGAGGCCGCAACCTGCTGATTTACGGCCAGATCCGTCAAAAAAGCTTCAATTTCAGGTTGCCCCAGCTCTTTGGGATGGCGTTTGTTATGAAACAGGATGTATCGCCTGATCCACTGGACATAGGTTTCTGCTGTTCGGTACACATAGTGCTTCAACCGCATCGCTTCACGCACCTGATCCAACAGTTTTTTCGGTCTTTTCTGGAGGGGAGAGTCATGCGCCATCAGTACATCATGTAATAAATGTCGCCTTACAGTCTATGTGTACTACACGCAATCGCTTACTTGCTAGGCGGGATCAATCCAGATGATCTGAAATGGCTCGATTCCTGGCTGATGAAAATTTTAATACCCAAATTGTACGAGGCGTTCTTCTTGCTTGTCATTCTTCATTGCCTTAACCATTGCTTATCTACTAACGATCGCACTAATCACAACAGCAGCGATTTCGTCCAGCTTGTTTGGCATTATACAAACGTCGGTCGGCTTCAGTGATGTACCAGGCACTATTATGTTCATCGGAGGTGGGAATTGCGGAGAAGACACCCAAACTCAGGGTGACGTGCTTGGATACTTCCGAGGCGGCATGTGAAATAGCAAGGTGGTTAACGCCCTTACGAACCGCTTCGGCAATGTGAAGCGCTTCTGCTGTCGATGTATTCAAGAGGACGATGGTAAACTCTTCCCCGCCATAGCGGGCGACCATGTCAGTGCCGCGACGGCAACATCGTGCTAATTCCCGTGCCACATCAATCAAACATTCATCGCCGCTTTTGTGTCCATATAAATCGTTATATTTTTTGAAAAAGTCAACATCAATCATGATTAGCGCTAGCGGCTCGGCGCTACGGCGGCATTCTGAAATGCTGCGCTTTAAATGTTCGTTAAAGGAACGTCGGTTGGCCAGACCCGTCAGACTGTCATACATTGCTAGCAGGCTGAGTTTTTGATTAGCTGCTTTTAGTAGATGTTCATTGCGATCGCGAAGTAACAGCAAATAGCTGACGCCGCCAATAACCACAAAAATAAACACCACGATGAAGGTTATATCCTGTATCCAGTTTTTGGATAGCAAAGTGAAATCTAGCTGGTTAGAAGCGCTCATCGCACGAATAGCCATCAACCCACCCGATGCCGCGCATGTTAAGCTCAACCCATAGCGGAGGATAGACTTTTCAGAGTTGTACACGATCATCAAGATCGCTGAAGAAAGATATAAAAGCGATAAAAAGGCGGATGCGATAACCACGCTTTGGTTGAGGCTTTTCTCCACTCCCCAAAAAACAATAGCGAATAAACTAAAAACTATCCCATAGAATATATCCAGGCGTTTATCGGACTCGTGTAGAGTAACTAAGGTTCGCAACTCCAATGTCAACCCAAAAAATATCAGAGTGTTGCCCCAATTGAGGGAATAAAGGAGAGGAATCTGTCCTCGCTGGCTCGCTAAAAATACTCCAGTACCTTGCAGTAATCTGCTAATTAGAAATCTTATGTCCGATGTGTGACGCGAAACAGACTGGAGGAGATAAATAGCTAGAGTAGCCGTGATGGCGAGATGCGTAAGAAGGAGACAGAATAAAACCGTGGGAATATCCAGCGAGAAGTTGCCCATAAGGTTAAATGATCTCCAAGTGGCTACTAGAAAATTGCAGATCTTAAAAGTACGATGATCATCGGTTACCAGCAGGCTAACAAATCGATGGAGCTGATTGCCGAGAGGTTATTTGTGGACATCAGAAGTAATCTGCAGCAGCTCATCTCAATCGTTATGCCGACTATTCTTTGGTGGGGCAATCCGAGGAAGATGTCGCTAGGTATAAAAAGCCACCTTTGTAAGGATCTGGTTAGGCGGTAACATTGGCGGATGACCAATAAACACCTCTGGTACTGCCGCCAATGCCCATCCCCCAAACTGTGATTTTCACTGTGCCGTTGCGACCCATTACCAAATTTTCTTCCTTTGGCGACCTTTCTTGCCCGATCCAAAAGAGGACATGGTGTTGGAACTGGCAGTGAAAGCGGGATGTGATAGCGTAGTGACATACAACATCTGCGATTTTGCAGGCATTGAGCGGTTTGGGGCTAGTGTCGTTACACCGGCAAACTTCCTAAAGTCTATCGGAGCACTGTCATGAGCACATTGAGTATCCAGCTACCCGACTCCTTATATAAAACTTTGCAGAGACTTGCCGAGCAGGATGGGGTTTCGTTAGATCAGTTTATTGCGCTGGCAGTTGCCGAGAAAATTTCAGCATTAACGACTGATGGGTACCTGCAAGAGCGCGCAAGCCGTGGTGATCGAACAAAATATGAGGCTGTATTGGCTAAAGTCGCTGACGTTGAGCCAGAATTTCATGACCCAGCAGTTGACTCTAGAAATCAGTGATGAAGTCTACGCTGACCTCCAGCGTAAGGCTAGTGCAGTAGGCATTTCCATAACAGAGTAGATAGTGACCGTTCTCAGCAGACAAAGCGCGGTAGCTAGCACGGTGGTGCTGTCTCTAGAGCAGCAAGACCAGGCACGACAGAAGTTTAAAAGTCATGCAGGGGCAATCAGCCTAGGGTACGCAACAGGTACAGATAACGAAGCAATTGATGCAGACCTTGCAAAAGCTTATGCCGATGAGTATTAACGGCGGAGTTTCTTGGTGCTTTTACATACATCAGGCTTGCTGCGCTACTTGCATCGTGATGAGCCGCAGCATGAGAAAGCTATGCAGCTCGTTGGTGATTCCACCAGTGGGCTTTTGACTCAAAGCCATGTCCTGGCTGAGTTAGTGGCTCTCGCCCTGATTCGCCCCTTTCCTCGGACTAAGGTTTTGGAGTTTGTAGTTGACTTGGTTGATAACCCAGACATTGAAACGGTTTGGGTTGATGAGCAACTGCACCGGGACGCTATGCAGCTTTTACGTACTCGGCAGGACAAGGGGTATTCTTTGTGCGATGCGGTCGGCTTTATCCTGATGTGCCAGCGAGGGATAACAGATGAACTGACGACCGATCACCATTTTGGGCAGGAGGGATTTATTAGACTATTGCCGCCAGCTAGCTAACACTGCGTTGGTACGGACAGAACAGAGGTTATCGATGAGAATCTGAAGTTATACTGCAATGTAACGAAAAAGACGAACCTGTCGTGAGAAGTTGGATATTAGAGGTTCAAGGAGAACTCAAGGAAGGGGAATCTTTGGGTTGGACATGGAGTTGTGTCAGAGTTCGCAAGATACAAGTTGGCGACAGGATATTTTTACAGCGTACTGGGGATCCTCCCCGTAGTTATTTTGCCTCTGGCTACATGATGGATGCTTCACAGGAAGATCAGTTAGAGTGCATCCCAGTTTTGCAGCCCTCACCCTAAATCCCTCTCCCAGAGCGGGAGAGGGACTTTGACTCCGGCTCCCCTTCTCCCATTTTGGGAGTAGGCCGTTGCTTGCTGTCCGAAGGACATAGGACGCGCGTAGGTCTGAGACCGTGCGAAGCAGCAGGGGTTGGGGGATGTAGAGCTATGCTCTTCCCGCAGGGTGGGCAGACTTGCAAAACTGGGATGCACCCGATCAGTTAAGGCTACGAAATCCTGCTTACCAGGACTTAAGTGAGGCTTGCCACAACTCTTTTTATAATGACTCATTTAAGATTTGCTTTGAGATTGATAGTATTGTTAATTTTGATTTCCCACTAGAAATTGATTACTTGAAATCTCTGCCACAATTTGAGGGCTGCCAATTCACCCGTTTGAAAGCAATTTTTTGAGCGTTCAAGAAAATGAGGCACTAAACAATAGGTTTGGAGATATTTCGGAGAAAGAAAGGGAGACTGTTACCCAGGCTAGGAGAGGGCAAGGGCTCTTTAGAAATCAGGTCGTTGAATATTGGAGTACTTGTGCTGTTACCGGATGTGCCGAGCATTCTCTGCTAAGAGCATCGCATATTCAACCTTGGGCCAAGTGTAATCTTGAGGAAGCTTTAGATCCTTTTAATGGGTTATTATTTTCACCATCCTTGGATGCTGCTTTTGATGCTGGATACATATCATTTGATAATGCTGGAAAAATACTGATCCCAAAATATTTATCTCAAAGTGATGCTCAGATTTCAGGCATTTCCTCTTCGCTCCGTCTATCTAAAATACATTCAAAGCATCAATAATATTTAGTCTATCATTGGCAAAATATTTTCGAAGGTTAAGTTCTTAGATGAAGGTTAGGCTTAGCGCGAAGAACTCTATGAAATAAACTGAATATGATATAATTTCCTTGTCTTATGACGTAAGTTTGAAGTCATGACAGCTATAGCTCAGGAAATCCTTAAGAATTTTGATGAGTTACCTGACTCAGACCAAGTTGAGGTTGCGTTAGCGATACTGAAGCGGCTTATGCATTTTGATTTCTCACCCTTGGATGATGAGGATCTAGTCTTGAATGCTGAGGAGCTGTTTTTGGAGCTAGACAGACAAGAGTCAGATCATGAGTAGCCCGGCTCGCGGCGAAGTCTGGCTTGTCGATCTAGGTTATGTAGCGAAAATTAGACCATGCCTAGTGGTTAGTATTCCAGCTTTGATGCAGGATAGAGCTTTAGCAGCACTGATTCCTCATACAACAAAACCAAGGGGCTCTCGCTTCGAGGTTGATGTCAGAGTAAGGTTTCTAAAACCGGGAGCCTTTGATGTTCAGAATCTCGTTACCATTCCTCACTCCAAATTGTTAAGGAAATTAGGTGAATTGGACTCAGAGCAGTTGTCCCAGATTGAAGATGTCTTGCTTTTATGGCTAGGGTTCGACGATATAGTCTTGGATGAAGAGTCGTAACAATCTGGTCTTTGCCACAGCAGGCTAACACTGCGTTGGTGCGGACGGAACGGAGGTTATCGGTGGGAGTTCAAGGTCATCTAACGCCTTCGCCCGGCTCCATAGACTTGATGTCATGGCTACAATCGTTGTTCTCCTTCGAGATGCTTTTTAAGTCAGGTCGATTTGCCTTCAGAATTCGGTATTGGTGAGGTGCCGGTTGATTTTGTGGATTCATTAATCAGCAGCGGTAGCAATGCCGCCAGAGCGATAATCCAATAGTCTTTCCCTTCCAGGGGAACCACTTTCAACAACTGGCCCAGGCCGGGCAGCACCAGGGGCAAGAGCTGTAGGGCCAGGGAACCGGCAATCGCCGCTTCGACGTAGGGATTACGGGGCAGGGGTTTAAAGGACAACCAGCGGCGGCTTTCAGAGCGACAGCTAAAGGTATGCAACACCTGGCCGATGGTCAAGCTCATAAACGCGACGGTGCTGGATTTTGGCCCTATGCCGTATTGAGCCAGGGCGTAGCTATAGGCCACCAGGGCACAGGCCGAAATCACGCCGGCTTCCCGGGTAATGCGCTGGAAATCGGTGGGCTTGATAAGGCGCTCATCCGGGGAGCGTGGGGGGTGATCCAGCACATCATCTTCCGGCGGTTCCAGGGCCAGGCCCAGGCCGGGGAAAATATCCGTCACCAGGTTCAGCCAAAGCAGCTGGATGGCGTTGAGGGGTTCTCCAAGACCGATTAGGGTGGCGATCGCCACCACCATAATTTCGCTCAGGTTGGTGGCCAGCAAAAAATGCACCGCCTTGCGGATATTGGTATAGATGGTGCGGCCCTGGCTAACGGCATCAATCAGGGTGCTGAGGTTGTCATCCTGAATCACCACATCCGCCACATCGTGAACTCCCTCTGATTGGCCCGACCCCATGGCCAGCCCCACATTAGCTGCTTTCAGGGCGGGGGTGTCGTTAATCCCATCGCCGGTCATCGCCACGATTTTGTCGGCCCTCTGCAGCGCCCGCACGATTTGCAACTTATCCGCCGGGCTGATGCGGGCAAAAATATCCACTTTGCGGACCTGCGCTTGAACCCCGTCACCTTCCAATTGAGCCAGGGCCTGGGCATCCAGAATCGTCAATTCCCCATTGCGACTGAGGTTGAGCTGCTGACCAATGGCTCTGGCAGTGGAGCGTTGGTCTCCTGTCAACATTACCGTATCGATACCCGCCCGGTGGAAAGCTTCCATAAGCTGCGATACCCCTGGGCGAATGGGGTCTGCCATGCCCACCAGCCCCAGCCAGATCAGGTCATGTTCCCCATCGGTTTCATCGTCCTGCAGCTGGCGATAGGCCAGGGCCAGGACCCGCAAAGCCTGGTCCGCCAGCTGATGATTGGCCCGGTTGAGATCTTCCCGGTCTGCCTCAGTCAGGGGGTGAACGGTACTGTCCTTCATCCAGTGGGTGCAGCGCTGCAGAATTTCCTCGGGGCTTCCCTTAGCGGCGACCGCCCGACTCCCGTCTGGCCCCTGGTGCAGGGTACTCATGATGTTGCGGTTGTCGGTGCGCAGGTGGGTGGCGATGGAGGGATGCTGTTGCCGCACCTGCTGAACCTCTAACTTGCTACCCATCGCCAGATGAATCAGGGCATTTTCTGTGGGGGACCCCCGCACCTCCACTGAGCCATCATCGCTATGGACTATCTCGCTTTCGCTACAGAGCACCCCCACTTCCAGGAGTTTCTGCAGGGCCAGAGGAACCTGGGTATTCGCCAGGTCCTGATGCTCATCGGGGAGAGTACCCTCCTCACAAACCACAGGACCCGTAGCCAGATAAACTATTTGGACAACCATGTGGTTTTGGGTAATGGTGCCGGTTTTATCCAGACAAATCACCTGCACTGACCCCAGCGCCTCAACGGCATTGAGAGCCCGAATCAAAATTTTGCGCCGCCGCATGGTTTGAATGCCCAGGGCCAGAGTAGTGGTAGCCACAGCGGGCAACCCTTCCGGTACCGCCGCCACCGCCAGGGAAATGGAATTTTTCAACCCGTGGAGCAGGCCATATCCCCTCAGGGCACCCACCCCGAAGATCACCGCACATACCCCGCTGCACAGCAGCACCAGCTGACCGCTTACCTCTGCAAGCTGTTGTTGCAGAGGAGTATCTTCTGGGGTGGTTTGGCCGACCAGCTGTTGAATTTTGCCAATTTCGGTACATTGGCCGGTGCCGACAACTACCGCCTTACCCTGGCCCGAGGCCACCAGCGTGCCTTTGAAGACCCGGTTACTTTGCTCCGCCAGGGGGGCTTCGAGGGAAATCTCGCGGCACTGTTTGCTCACCGGCAGGCTTTCCCCGGTCAGGGTCGATTCATCCACCGTCAGGTTCTCGGAGTGGATTAAGCGGGCATCGGCGACAACCGTCTGGCCCGACCGCAGGAACAGCACATCGCCGGGAACGATCTCAGCCGCATCTACCCAAGCAGCCTGGCCGTCGCGCATAACCCGTGCGGTGTTTTCCTGGCCCTGCTGCAAAGACCGAATAATGCGCTCTGACTGGCTCTCGGTCACGTAGCCGATAAGGGCGTTGATGCCGACCACCCCCATAATCACCACCCCATCGATGGGGCTCCCCGTCGCCAGAGACAAAAGTGCCGCTGTGCTCAACAGCCCCACAGGCCAGGTGATCAATTGGTCGATGACCATTGCCAGGTCAGAACGCTGGGCAACGGCAGTCAGCTGGTTGCCCCCATACTGTTCAAGCCGATGACGGGCTTCCTGGGTGGATAAACCGTGATTGGGGTCAGTCTTTTGGGTCGAAATCACCGCTGCGGTCGTCTGGGCATGCCACGCAGTTTCAGGTTGGGGTTGCTCCCTGGGAAACTCCTTGGTTTGGGAAGTCGTAGTCATGGAGGGGGGACTGTTTGCTCTGGCCTGCTGCTGAAAGTCTGCCACAAGGGTATTGAGTTGATGGGCAATGTCTTCTAGGCTAAGGTCGAGTTCAGTGGTAATGGTGACGCTGCCAGTAAGGGAATTCGCCTTAACACCATAAATTTTTTCGGCTTGCAGCAACTCTCGCTCAAGGTAGAACTGCAGGTCTGGGGCACGGTACAGAGCTGCTAACTTTGCTGCCTTGACCTACTGATGAGCGTGAAACCCCACTCTCGTCGTAACCCTTTGAAGGCTTACCTGCTGAGGAATGAGGATTGTATAACATCCAATTTTGTAGGGCAGGCATCTGGCCTGGTCTTGGACAGCCGAGACGGCTATCCCACCTTATTGAATCCCCATTCCTTAGTAAGGGGCATTAACGATTGTTTTCAGTCAAAGTATCAAGCTCGTTTTGCATCTGGTTATGCACCTGGTCGTAGCAAATCAGAACATAATCCTTATCTTTGCTGGCCTCTTCGCCGTAGTGCTCGAACCTGATCGGCTTGCCCAGACGAATATGCATAGATACCGGCAATGGAATATTCGGCACAGGACCAACACCCAGACCCCAGGGTAAGCCCAGGTAAATGGGGAAGACTTCCGGATCAATGCCAAAAGGCCAGGGTAGGCCAGCCTCATGGAGTTGACGCACCTGATCGTAAAGGTCGGTCAGCACAATTAGCGTTTCATGGGCACCTGTAGAAATCAGCGGCACGATGGGAGCCTCGTTGCGCAACGCCAGTTTGATGAATTCGGCATTGCCTTCAAAGCGAATCTTATTGCGTTGGGAGTAAGGACGAAACACATCTTTCAAACCACCTGGATAGATCAGTAGAGCAGCATCCTTTTGTAAGGCTTTGATGGCCATTTCCGCCGTTGCCTGCAAAGAACCACACTTTACTGCCGGTTCTGCCAAAAACGGGGCTAACTTCCACAGATTGGGATGAGTCAAGGCATAGGTCGGGCGTTCGGTACCCAAATGGCGGAACCAGTCGTAAATCGCCATGAACATATCGGGGGATGTCAGTCCTCCATTGTGGGACCCAATAATCATTACCTTTCCTGCCTCAGGAACATTTTCCCAACCATCAGTAGTGACTTTGAAGTAATGGTGGTAGAACCAATCCAAAATGGGCATCAGGGTTGATTTGATAAATTGAGGATCTCGCTGATCCAGGGATAGTCCATCTAGAAATTGCTGAGAAAATTGACTCATAAGTTCTTAGAGAATTTTGACAATCGCTTTAGTCTAAACGCGAATTTGCATCTACCTTCAGATATAGATTTGATGAAATAAACCCTGTCCAATGCTAGAGGTGGAGTTTTACCTTAGGGACAGCTACAGATTTCGAGCTGGACTTGGTATAAACCCAATCTAGAGTTGAATGTCACTGAATTAAGCTGAAATCAACCCCGGCAAATCGCTGAAAGCCTTGATCTGCCGTAGCTGGCGGGCACTGCCCACCAGCCTTATGTCAGTGACATTCAATACAGAGTTACCAATTCTGGTTGTTAGACTGAATAATAATTTGAAACCAAGGAAACATCCCTAAAAGCTTAGAAGCCCAAACCGAAGTTGTCATCCGTCAGGGGGTTGACCTGATTAAATATTTTAGCAAATGACAGCAACAGCTCAACCGGGAAGCAATAGAAAATTGCAACAATTGAATGATAAACCTTGTCCAGGTCCAGAAGTGGAGTTCTGCCTTAGAGAAAACTATAGATTTCGAGCTGAACTTGGTTTGCACACCTATTTTTTGTTTATTGAATTAAATTTCCATAAACAATATTTATATCTCCATTTAACATGAGATAAAGACTTCAGATTTCGCTTCGCCGCGAATCTCCCATTGGTTCGGGGCTAGTTTCAACTTATGTTGTGTCGACCTGCTTAGAGTAATCCATGAAAAAAATGATCCCCTTAGCCCTCACTCTAAATCCCTCTTCCGCTCCGGGAGAGGGACTTTGAAGCTGGCTCCCCGGCTCCCGTTTTGGGAGTAGACCGCTGCTATCAGTCAAAGGTCATAAGAACTCTGTCAGACAAATCTACATCATTCCCTGGGACAGTTTCAGGAACTAGTGATGCTTAAAAATGACTCTCTATATCTATCTTTAAGTCAATACAGCCAACTCAATGAATTGAGTATTCTTTAGAAGTACAAAGCACTATACCAAGTCCAGCTGGAAATCTGTAGTTTTTCCTTAGGGATAGGGGAAACCTTCACTTCTGGACAAGGTTTAGACATAAGTTTAGATTGGAGAACAGTTATGAAGGAACGCATTAACCCTGATCCCAAAGAGGTCAAGACTCAAGATGCCGAACTACTGGCAGAGACTATCTCGGAAAACCCCAAGTACGCACCTGAGGCAGACTTTGAAGACGACTATGAAATGGCCCAGGAAATGAGCCGAAGCTCTGTTGATTCAGAGTCCGATCAATCTCCAGGGTTGGCTTCCCGCTAGTAGTTCACAATCACCTTTCATTCCGATTCACCATACCCATCTGAGACGCTTGCTATTTCACCAAAGGAGTTTGTTATGGCAACTATCAATCCCATTGAAATCCATAAGTACCTTAAAGGAGCTAGTTATCCGGCTCAAAAACACGACCTGATTTTTCATGCCAATGAGCAGGGAGCGGATAAGGGTTTTCTTAACTTATTGGAGCAATTGCCCCCAAAGAAATACATTGACATAACAGAGGTGATTGATACAATTGGAGACTCAATTATAAAGGAATAGATATGCAGTCATTCCCAATTCCTTCTTTGACTTCGCTGGACACCTCAATCCAAATTGAAATTTATTAATCATAAATGGCTTTAAGCCCAGAGATAGAGAATAAATTCTCCTAGATGTTTTTAAAATAAAGTTGCATGAGTTTTATCAGGAGGCTTGAGACTATGGCTAATAACAAAGACAAAAAACAAGACAAAACAATAAATCAGGAAACGGCAGATTACAACACCCCTGTTGATCCTATGCAACGCCACACGGGCATGTATGAAAAGGGCGACGGAAAAGAGGAGGCTAAACCCGAAAGTGGCACCAGTAACACAGGTTTAGAAGGTGCTCCTAACCAGGGCACAGAAAAGCGCTAAACTATTTCAGTAGACTCTGGGGTTTTCCAAGAACCCCGGAGTCTTGTTTTGAATTTTTACTCTCGGCCCGGTTCGCCACCACTGGCATGAATATCAGTGTAGATAAACCCAGGCCGTACGACCTGGGTAAGCGCACGACATTTTGTATCATTTGTGCTTGATGCATCATTTGTGCTTGATAAAGAGAGCGTGGGTGGAGAAGTGAGAACTGTTGCCGTGGCCACGAAGCGCTGTACCGCCGCCCTGGATAATAATTTTCTGCTCATCTGAGTGGGCAGCTGAACTTGGCATCAAATATCATACTTTGGGCTTCCAGACACGCCCAAGAACCGCGCTTTAGCTGAAATGAAGGCGCACCAATTAGAGCATGATCTAACATTTAATGACGTTGATTCCATTTGGAAGCGCTATAAGGTCCGAGTAACCCAAAGTAAGTCCAAGGTTAAGCAAAACCCACGAAATCTCCTCGAGATGTGGACCCGCTACGTGACCTACAGAACCCCTCAGGTCGCTGATACGACCGTTGATAACCAGTACAAAAACGTCACTAATCAACTCGTAACCTGCCCATACAAGAAGCTGACTCAAGCAGTGGAGGTTAGAGATTGCTTGCTGAAGAACTATACTTAAATGTCACTGACATAAGACTAGTGGGCGCTGCCCACCCTACGGCTTTGCTCAGGAGTCAACTGTTCAAAAACATCTTGGAATATCTTCGCGACCAAGACTGTTTCAATGTCGCGGGTTAGCATGTCCTCCCATGGTTTTCCATTTAGGGTTGATATTGCAATCTAAGTGGAGGTTAGGACATATTTAAAGGGTCCTCTCATGCCCTGGATTCCTATGCCTGCCCCTTACAGCATCGACCTACGGGAGAAAGCCGTCGCGGCCGTTGACCGAGGTGAGAAGAAGACCCATGTCAGCAAACTCTTCCACATCAGTCGCAACACTCTCGACCTGTGGCTGAAGCAGCGAGAGCAGACCGGCACGGTGGCTCCGAAAGCCCCTATCAAGAAAGGACCCGAGCCTAAAATTAAGGACCTCGAAGCCTTTCGACGGTTTGCGGCAACCCACGGTCATCTGACCGCCGTCGCTATGGCTCAGCAGTGGCCGGAGCCGATCAGTGATGTCACCCTCGGCAAAGCGCTGAAGCGCATTCACATCGCCTCAGGGAGTTGCCATTGGGGATGTTGCAGTGTGAACGGATGCAGCGTCAGACTGACCTGCTGCAAAGCGTCATGATACGTCTGTTGGTCGGTGTGCAAACGCTGCTGCTGAGTCTGCAGGTCCTCTTGGCCCCATCACTGACGGCTCCATGACAGGGCCAACGGCTGAGGTCCCACCACGAGGGCAGGTGCTGCTGCCAACTCTCGTAGGTGCGCTCATTCGCTTTTACCTCCGTCAAAATAAATCCACTGGCTAACTCCATCATCACCAGCACGGGTAACCCGAAGTCGGTCTCATCCGCACCCACCCACAACCCGGTTCCCTCCGGGGGAGGACCGGCGTCCGTTTGGGCCGCCTCATAGGCGACCATCTCGGCCTCCACCCGATGTTTGAGCTGGCGCAGGGCGGTGGGGGAACACCCCACCTGTCTCTCCAGGTGAATCGCTTTGAAAAACGCCGATAGACTCTCGGCTCCCACACTGTGCTTGATGCCAAAGTGATACACCACTGCAATCACCAGGCGCACCAACCAACCATAGCCCACCGCCGTTTCCCACCAACCCGATTCGGGGTACTGCTGACGGCGGGACAGTCCCTGGCGATGACGATGAACGCTGCTAGGATGCAGTCCGGTGGCTTCCGCAATCGTCGCTATCGTTGACGCCGCATGGGTTTGGATGTAATCAGCCACCCGTTGGCGGCGCTGGCGTATAGTGAGAGGCATGATTGTGTCCTGATTGAATTTGTACAGGTCACAATAACGGGCTCTGGGCACTGCCGCAGAGCTTTTCTATTGATTTTTAGTTATGTGTAGTTGGCCACCTTATTGTTCTAAGTAGGGGATCTCGCCTTACGTGGATACCCCCCATTTGTTTAGAGAGTTGACTTACAGGAGAACTGTCTTTCAACTGATAAATTTCTAAAACTCCAGAGCCCTTGTTGCTGACAGCACTTACTAATAAAAATTCATTATCGGGACTAAATGCAAACGAATAATCGGAACCTATGCTAACTTGAAACGGATTTCCAATTTGTCTACCCTGCAAATCCCAGACTTTCATATTATCAATGCCAATACTGATAAAACTGTCACCCACAGGCTCATAAAATACTGCAAGTATGGCTGTTTCATGTCCTTGCCACGATTGACTAATGGAAGTATCCTTAATGTCCAATATCTGAAGAGTTCCATCTAATTTACCAATTATGATAGAATAATTTTGATTAAAAGCAGCTGTATTAAGCCCATCATTTTTTTTATACAGTTTTGGTTTATCAGCAATATTTTATTGAATATTCCATATTTGCATTAATCCGTCTTCACTCAGGCTGGCAAGCATTGTATTGTCAGGACTCAAGATGACTTCTTTGATTTTCTGACGATGGTCTTTCCATGGTTGACCAACTTGCTTGCCTTGAAAATCTCACATTTGCAATATCCCATCGTTACCACCGGTAATGATTACCGTATCATTCAAACTGACTGCCATATCATTTGTAGAACCTGTAGAAAATTGAATGTTAATTTTTTCTCTTGCAGTTGCTATCGTATTACGTAGTAGTGACTGGACAGAGTCAATTACTGGAAAGAATGGTAGAGAGCAGTTTTGACCAACGGCCTGAATTGCCAGAGCTAACCCATCCGGAGGATTTGTGTCTAAAAGATTCCTAACCGTTGCAGCTTTTTCTCGTATACCAGCCAATTGGGCTTGAGTAAGGGCAGCAATGGTTAGTCCCGTTATGGAAGTAACGACAAAAGTCGTAATTCCGATAGTGTTTTTCTGATTTCTAAATTCTTGCTCAAAGCTTTCTTGAACAAAATTTGCCTCGGCCCAGTTGAGCCAAGACTCATTTGGTTGAAGCGCCTAAAACTTTTTGCCCAATATCCACTGTAGAAATCTCAAACTACGTTTTTCACATCGCGCTCCATGTAATAATTCCAGTGCCAGAGGTAAACGAGGTTCATCATCCTAAAGTAAGCCGCGATCGCTTCCTTTTTGGCTGCTACTCACATCTTGCAGTTTCTTAAAGCGGTCTCATGCTGCGACAGGCAGGCGAGAGATTTCTACAGTCCACCCCAGTTGAGCTAAGAGCGGACGAATCTGGTCGACCTCATGCAGGAAACATTGCAAC